>ENA-UOJO01005528-UOJO01005528.1-human-gut-metagenome-genome-assembly--contig:-P57-NODE-5528-length-10015-cov-27.376506_pt1 | contig 10015 bp, 6 predicted proteins | sample MGYA00242351_ERZ723898 | MGnify/ENA metagenome assembly ERZ723898 | reverse complement strand
ACCAGATCGCCAATCTGGAAGCTGCCGGTGAAGTGGACCGCTTCATCTTCGGCTTCGAGGAGAGCTACGGCTATCTGGCCGGCCCCTATGTCCGTGACAAGGATGCTGTCATCGGCTCCATGCTCATCTGCGAGATGGCCGCTTACTACCGCAGCATCGGTTCCTCCATCAAGCAGCGTCTGGAAGAGATCTACGCTCAGTATGGCCGCTACCTGAACAAGGTGGACAGCTTCGAGTTCCCCGGCCTGACCGGCATGGAGAAGATGGCCTCCATCATGCAGAAGCTGCGTGACGAGCCCCTCACCGAGCTGGCCGGCCACAAGGTGGTCAAGGTCACCGACTACAAGAAGCCCGAAGAGACCGGCCTGCCCGCCGCAAACGTCCTCATCTACACTCTGGACAACGGCGCTACCGTGGTCGTCCGTCCCTCCGGCACTGAGCCGAAGATCAAGACCTACTTCACCACTCTGGGCAAAGACCTGGCCGAGGCTCAGGCTCAGAAGGATGCTCTGGCCGCTGCCATCGAGCCCATCCTCGCATAACGCAGAAATTTCATAAAAAATTTATGCCCCCGTACAGCGCCAAAAGTACTGCACGGGGGCATTTTTGATGGGCGCGAGCAGTTGCAGTTTGTGGGTGGATACGCTATAATATTCAATGAATAATAATACGCTCTGTGCAGTGCGGCACAGGGCAGGAATAAAATGGGGCAGGTGTAAGAAATTGGAATATCGTGTGACGGCAGTCCTGGTGGCGGCTGGTTCTTCCACCCGGATGGGATTTGACAAACTGAGCTTCGATCTGGGCGGTGAGACCGTCCTGGAGCGGAGCGTCCGGGCCTTTGACGAGTGTCCGGAGGTGGACGAGCTGGTGATCGTGACCGGCGCGTCCGGTGAGAATGCCCAGCGGGCCGCTGCCCGCTGCAAAAAGCCGGTGCGGCTGGTGAAGGGCGGCTCGACCCGCGCCGAGAGCGCCCGCAGCGGCGTGGCCGCTGCCCACGGTAGACTGGTGGCCGTCCACGACGCGGCTCGGCCCTTCGTGAGCCAGAGCGTTATCGCCGATACGATAGCGGCCGCTGCCCGCTGCGGTGCCGCCGCCCCGGCGGTGCCGGTGAAGGACACCATCAAGCAGGCGAAGGGCGGCGACGGCAAGACTGTGCCGGAAGGCTGCATGGTGGAGAACACCCCCGACCGCAGCACCCTTTATGCGGTGCAGACGCCCCAGTGCTTCGACCGGGCCGCCTATCTGGCGGCGCTGGATGAACTGGACGAGGCCAGCGCCCGCCTCGTCACCGACGACTGCAGCCTGTTCGAGCTGACGGGCCGTCCGGTGGAGCTGGTCCGGGGCGACTACGCAAACATCAAGATCACCACCCGGGAGGATCTGCCCCGGACCGAGAACGGAGGAAAGAAAATGCGCATTGGTCATGGTTACGACGTCCACCGTCTGGTGGAGGGCCGCAAGCTCATCCTGGGCGGCGTGGAAGTGCCGTATGAGAAGGGCCTGCTGGGCCACTCGGACGCCGACGTGCTGGCCCACGCGGTCATGGACGCCGTGCTGGGCGCAGCGGCGCTGGGCGACATCGGCCAGCACTTCCCCGATACGGCGGAAGAGTACGCCGGGGCCGACAGCCTCATGCTGGCCCGCCGTGTGGCAGAAATCATGACCGGGCACGGCTGGCGCATCGAGAACATCGACGCCACCATCCTCTGCCAGCGCCCGAAGCTGGCCCCCCACATCCCGGCCATGCGGGCAAAGCTGGCCGAGGCTTTCGGGATGCCGGTGGACGCCGTGAGCGTCAAAGCCACCACCGAGGAGCATCTGGGCTTTACCGGCGAGGGGTTGGGCATCGCGGCCCACGCCGTCGCCCTCATCGAAGCAGTGTGAACGGGAGAATGTGACCCATGACTCTGAACTCTATCGTAGCAAACTTCCAGACCTTCAAGCTGGTAGACCTGCTGGACATCCTCATCATCGCGTTCCTCATCTACCAGCTGCTGGGCTTCGTCAACCGCACCCGCGCCGGCCAGCTGGCCAAGGGCGCGCTCATCGTCATGGCGGTCTATCTGGTGGCGAACATCCTGAATATGCGCACTGTCACCTGGCTGCTCAACTCGCTGCTGCAAGTCGGTCTGCTGACGCTGGTGGTGCTGTTCCAGCCCGAGATACGGCGTGCGCTGGAGCGGATGGGCCAGACCGACCAGTGGGCCTATCGCTTCTTCAATAAAAACCGCTACAACGACACCAGCCTCAAGGGCGCGTGGCGCAGCGCCATCATCGCCATCTGCGACGCGGCAGAGCGCTTTTCGGAGACCAAGACCGGCGCGCTCATCGTGCTGGAACGGAACACCAACCTTTCTGAGATCGTCCGCACCGGCACGCCCGTGAACAGTGCAGTCAACCTCGAGGTGCTGGGTACCATCTTCTACGAGGGTACCCCCCTCCACGACGGCGCAGCCATCATCGAGGATGGCCGCATCAAGGCCGCAGGCTGTGTGCTGCCCCTTTCCAACAACCTGGACCTGGGCAAGGACATGGGTACCCGCCACCGCGCCTGCCTCGGCATCGCCGAGAACTCCGACGCCATCGCCATCGTGGTCAGCGAGGAGACAGGCATCATCTCGATGGCGAAAAACGGTGTGCTCATGCGCCACTTTGACCGTCAGACCCTTTACACCCGGCTGGTGGATGAGATGATACCCAAGGAGACCGCCAGCGAGAAAAGCGCTGCCGAGGGCTGGAAGGCCCGGGGCAAGCGCCTGCTGAACTGGGTGAACAACAAGGAGGAGGATGAGCAGCAATGAGCACTGAGCAGAACAACGGCAAGCCTGCCGTACCCCCCAAGCGCAATCTGCTGAACGACCGCCGCATCCGGCTCCTGCTTTCTTTGCTGGGTGCAGTCATCGCGTGGATGGCTGTCACCATCGTCGTGCAGCCCGGCACCACCACCACCATCTATAATGTTCCGGTGGACTTTACCTATGATTCGGCTGCCTACACTTCCCGGGGCCTGAGCATCGTCAATGCAGAGGAAAAAACGGTCAACCTGAAGCTTTCCGGCGACGGCTACACCATCGGCAGCCTGTCGGCCAACGACTTTGTCGTCTACCCCGACTGGTCCAGCGTCCGCGACAGCGGCGAAAAGAGCCTGCGCCTTCAGGTGCGGAGCCAGAGCACCCTGCTCACCGGGGTGTCCGTCTCCATCGACGGCGACAACACCGTGGACGTGGTGTTCGATGTGGTGGAAGAAAAGACCCTGCCCATCCAGGTGACGACGAATTACCTGAAGATAGCAGACGGCTATATCCTCTACGGCACCGACATCTCGAAGGAGACGGTGACTCTCTCCGGTCCCAGCACCGAGCTGAGCAAGGTGGAGACCTGCACCGCCGAGGTGACCTACAACGGCGAGCTGACCAGTCCCGTCACTCTGGACACCGGCCTGCGTTTTTACACCCGCAGCGGCGGAGAGGTGGAATTTGAGTATACTACTCTGGAAACGGACAGCGTCGAGGTCACGCTGCAGGTGTATAAGCTGGCCACCCTGCCGGTGGAAGTCAGCTTTATCAACGCGCCCCGCGATTTTGACCCCTCGGTGCTGGTCTACTCCCTGAGCAAAAAGACCCTCAATGTGGCCGGCCCGGAGTCCCAGATCGACCGTCTGTCCACCCTGTCGGTGGGTACCATCGACCTTTCCACCTTTGCACTGGATAAGGTGTACGAAATGCCCATCGAACTGCCCAGCGGTATCCGTCTGCTGGACAATATCTCCAGCATCACGGTCAGCTTCGACAGCTCCCGTCTGGAAACCAAGACCATGAACCTGCCCGCCAGCTGTGTGCAGGTCATCAACCTGCCCTCCACCTACACCCTGACCGTGGAGACGGAGCGGCTGATGAATGTCACCCTCTGCGGCCCGGCCGGTTCGCTGGAAGCACTGAATCCGGAACAGGTGGTCATTGAGATCGACGCCGACGACTTCTATGTCGCCATCGGCCAGCAGAACATCGCCTGCCGCCTCTATGTGCCGGCCAACGACAAAATTTTTGCGCTGGGCAGCTATGTGGTGCAGTGCAAGATAGAAAGTAACTGAGTATATGATCCTGATCCATGATATTCGCCTGCCCCTCTCTGCCGGGGAGCCGCAGGCCTACGAAAAAGCCCTCCGCCTCGCCCGCATCCCCCGGGGAAAGGTGAGCCATCTGGGCATCGCCCGGCTCTCGGTGGACGCCCGCCACGGCCAGCCCAAGCTGGTGTACACCGTGGCCGTGACCCTGAAAGAGGAGGGGGAAGAGGCCGCCTGTGCGGGTGCTTCCCGCAGCGTCACCGTCCGGGGCAAGACCGATCTCTCGGTGCAGAACGGCACTCTGCCGCTGACGCACCGGCCTGTGGTCTGCGGCCTCGGCCCGGCGGGCCTCTTTGCGGCGCTGCTGCTGGCCCGTCAGGGCTACAGGCCCATCGTGCTGGAACGCGGCCCGGCGCTGGACGAGCGCGTCAAGGCCGTGGAGCATTTCTCCGCCACCGGTGAGCTGGACGAAAACGCCAACATCCAGTTCGGCGAGGGCGGCGCCGGCACCTTCTCGGACGGCAAGCTCACCACCCGCATCGGCGACGAGCTCTGCGGCTTCGTGACCGAAGTGTTCCTCGAGCACGGCGCGCCGAAGGAGATCGCCTGGCAGCAGAAGCCCCATGTCGGCACCGACCTGCTGCGGGGCGTCATCACTTCGATCCGAAAAGAGATCGAGTCGCTGGGCGGCGAAGTCCACTTCAACACAGCCCTCACCGGCTTCGAGCGGCGGGACGGCCAGCTCGTCGGCATCCAGACCACGGACGGTGCGTTCCCCTGTGAGGCGCTGGTGTTCGCGGTGGGCCACTCGGCCCGCGACACCTTCGGGATGCTGATGGACAGCGGCCTCGTGCTGGAGTGCAAGCCCTTCAGCGTCGGCTTCCGGGCAGAGCATCTCCAATCGGAGATCGAAAAGAGCCTCTACCACGAGGCGGCGGGCCATCCGGCCCTGCCGCGCGGCGAATATCAGCTTTCGCAGCACGTTGAAAAACGGTGCGTTTATACGTTCTGTATGTGTCCGGGCGGCCAGGTGGTGGCTTCGGCCAGCGAAAAGGGCCGCGTCGTGACCAACGGCATGAGCTACCACGCCCGCAGCGGCAGGAATGCCAACGCGGCCGTGGTGGTCAGCGTGGGCGGCGAAGACTTCGGCAATGACCCCCGGAAGGCCATCGCCTTCCAGCGGGAGCTGGAAGCCCGGGCCTATGCGGCAGGCCGTCCCGGCGGAGAGTATGCCGCCCCGGCGGAGAACATCCAGAGCTTTTTGGAGGGCAGGGGCCGGCTGAACATTGGCCGCGTCCAGCCCACCTATGACCGGGGCGTCGTCGCTGCGGACCTCGGCGCACTGCTGCCGACCGAACTGGCCGACACCCTGCGGGCCGGTCTGCGGGCTTACGAGCGGAAAATTGCGGGTTACACCGCCCCCGAGGCCATTCTGACCGGCCTCGAGACCCGTACCAGCAGCCCGGTGCGGCTGAAACGGGAAGAAAATTTTGAATGCGCCCAGCTGGCAGGATTGTATCCCTGCGGCGAGGGTGCCGGATATGCGGGCGGCATCATGAGTGCCGCCGTCGATGGCCTGCGGGTGGCCCGCGCCATCATCAGCCGGTACAGCCCGGCAGAAGGGTGAGAAGTTGAATGACTGATCGTGAAGACGATTTTGACCGCACGGCGAAGGACAGCGAAGGCCGTAAGGTGCAGCAGGAGCTGGAACGCCAGCTCCGCGAGCTGGGCGACACCATGTCCGACTCCTTCCGCCACGGCTTTGAGGGCCGGGGCGAGGAGATCGGGGACCGTGTGTGGGATGTGGGCCGCGCCGCGGTGAACGCCGCCGGTTATGGCATCTCGGAGGCAGGCCGGGCCTTTCAGGCCGGAAAACAGGAGTACCAGAAGCGGGCCGAGGAGGCCAGAAGCAGCGCCAGCGCCAGCGGGATGACCGACTGGGCGCGCAATTTCTTTGCGAAGAGGCCGGAACCGACGGCCATCGAGAATATCCGCACCAGCGCGAAAAAGCGCCACGGCGCAGGCGTCGCCATGCTGGCGACCGGCATCACCTTCGCCGTCATCTTCGGCATCACGGCCATCGCCTGCTTTGGCACGGCGGGGGCGTTCACGTCCGGCGGCGTGATCGCCGAAACCACGGATACGTTCCTCAGCGCCATCGGCGATCTCGCACTGGGTGCTATCGCGGTGACGGGGTGGTGCTCTGCCGCTGTGACCGCTGTGTTTGGCTGGCTGACCGCGGCGGGCGCGTCCCGTATGAAGGCCGCCAAGACCCTGGAGCTCTACGCCGATACCGCCGAGGGCTTCGACTGGCACAAGGGCCTGTCCCTCTCCATGCTGGCCGACCTGACGCATAAAAAGAAGACCAAGGCGCTCAAGATGCTGCGGAAATTCATCCACAAGGGCTGGCTCAGTGCCTGGCTGGACGAGAAAAACGACAAGCTCTACCTGACGGCAGAGGACTACCGCGCTGCACAGGAAAATCAGCCCCAGCCCGAACCGGAAAAAGCGCCGGAACAGGCCGGAGAAGTCCCCCTGAACCTCGAGACGACCCGCCGCTTTGCGCAGGTGCTCGAGAAGGAGCAGGAGCTCATGGAGGATGAGAGGGCTGTGGAGGAGCTGCAGCATATGCAGAAGACCACCGAGTCCATCTGTGCCTGGCTGGAAGCCCACCCCGAGAGCCTGCCCAAGGCCCGCCGCTTTGCGGAATACTATATCCCCACCACCCTCAAGCTCCTGCACACCTACAACGATGTGCAGAGCCAGCAGGGCGAGAACGCGGAGGCCATCCGCCGGGATATTGCGGGCATCCTGCACACCTTGAATCAGGCTTATGATAACCTCTACGATAAGCTTTTGTCGGACGTGGCGCTGGACGTTTCCAGCGAGATCGCTGCGCTGCAGGGGATGCTGGCGAACGATGGTCTGGCCGGGGAGGGATTGCGATGACCTACCGGGCCTGGAACACCAAGACCGTTGACCGCGCTGCCCTGAAAGAGCTGACAGCGGCCATCGCCCAGCAGAACACCGAAGAGCTGGAATACCAGAACATGGACGAAGAGTGGAGCGAGGAAAAGTACCGCTCTGTCCTCGCGGTCCAGCAGAAAGAAGCCGGCCTGCTGGCCGGCATCCTCGCTGCCCGGGGCATCACCGACCCCGCCGAGGCGCTGACCCTTCTGGCGGGCGAAGAAGAGCTGAGCGACCCCATGCTCCTGACCGACATGGACAAAGCCTGTGAGCGCATCCTGCGGGCCATCGACGAGGGGGAGACCATCGTCGTCTTCGGCGACTACGACGTGGACGGTGTGACCGCCACGGCCCTGCTCTATCAGCACCTGAAAGGGATGGGTGCCGCCGTCAAGTGTATGCTGCCCAGCCGGGAGGGCGACGGCTACGGCCTCTCGAAGAACGCCATCCAGTCGATTTACGATAAGGGCTGCCGCCTCATCGTCACGGTGGACAACGGCATCTCTGCCGTAGAGGAAGCCGCATTCGCGGCCAGCCTCGGCATCGACCTCATCATCACAGACCACCATCTGCCCCACGACACCCTGCCCCAGGCAGCGGCCATCGTGGACCCCCGCCGTGCCGACGACCACAGCCCCTTCAAGGGCCTGTGCGGCGCGGGCGTGGCCTTCAAGCTCTGCGCCGCGCTGGATGGCTGCCCGCCGGAAGAGATGCTGGAATACTGCGGCGACCTTGCCGCTGTTGGCACCGTGGCCGACGTCATGCCCCTGACAGGGGAGAACCGCACCATCGTCAAAGCAGGTCTGCGCCAGCTGCAAAATACGGACAGACCCGGCTTCTGCGCCCTTTTGGAAGAAGTGGGCCTTGCAGGCAAGCCGGTGACGGCAGAGAACATCAGCTACGCCATCGCGCCCCGCATCAATGCGGCGGGACGGATGGACAGCGCCGTCACCGCTTTGCAGCTGGTGCTCTGTGAGGACGAAGACCGGGCGGTCGAACTGGCCCATAAGCTGAGTGACATCAACATCCAGCGGCAGGAGACGGAGATGGAGATCGTCAAAGCCGCGCAGGAGCTGCTGGACGCTGAGCCGGAACGCCTCGAAGACCGGGTCATCCTGCTCTGGGGCAGAGACTGGCACCCCGGCGTCATCGGCATCGTGGCCTCCCGCCTTGTGGAAAAGACCGGACGCCCGGTCATCGTGGTGTCGGTGGATGAGCACGGCGAGGGCAAGGGCAGCGGCCGCAGCGTGCAGGGCTTCAACCTGCACGAGTGCATCGCCTCCTGCGCCGACATCCTGCTCCGCTTCGGCGGCCACGCCATGGCAGCGGGCCTCTCGGTGCGGGAAGAGGATCTGCAGACGCTCCGCCAGCGGCTCAACGACTGGGCGGCCCGGGAGTGTCCCGTGCTGCGCACCCCGCCGCTGGAATGTGATCTGTCCGTCCACCTCGACCGTCTGACGGTGGAGAGCGTCCGCCGCCTCGACCAGCTGGCACCCTACGGTGCCGACAACCCCAGCCCGGTCTTCGTGCTGGAAATGGCTGTCGTGGAGGGCGTCTACGCCGTCTCGGAGGGCAAGCACTGCCGCCTGCGTCTGCGGCAGGGCAATTCCAGCATCTACGCCGTCTGGTTCGGGATGCACCCGGAACAGGTGCCTTATTCGACGGGCGACGTCGTGGACGCAGCCATCAGCCTTTCGGTCTACGATTCGCCCCGGGGCGCACAGCTGTCGGGCCGCATCATCGAGCTGCACCCGGCGGGCCTCGGCAACACAGCTGCAGAGCAGGCCGCGCTGGTGCAGGCGCTGCGCCGGGGTACGCCCCTGACGCCGGAGCAGAAGGAGAGCATCGCCCCGGAGCGCAGCCATATCATCACCGTTTATCGGGAGCTGCAGGCGCGGCGCTGGCACGCCGAAGACCTGCAGCCCCTGTTTGCAAAACTCGGCGAGGAGAACACCGGCCGGACGCTGGTGGCCATCGCCGCGCTGGAACAGGTCGGCCTCATCACAGCGGCTGACCGGGGCGGGGCAAAGTTCTGGGAACTCGTGCCTGCCACCGGAAAGAAGAACCTTGCCGATGCGCCCATCCTGAAATGTCTGGAGGAACGATAAAGATGCCTGAGGGAAAGAAACCTGTCCTCCCCGCGCCCGCAGCACCGGCTGCGGCGAAAGAGGACAGCTACTCTGCAAAGACCCATCTCCACCAGCCCGTGCCGGTGACGGAGATGGCTACCGTGGCCGCAACGGCCCTGCCGGCCAACGCCCCTGAAGGGACCCTTCCCTCGGAGGTGCGGCCCGAGATCGTGACTTGGGAGAAGCTGGTGGAGGCCATCAAAGCCAGCGGCAAAGCCTACAATATGGCCATGATAGAAAAGGCTTACAATCTGGCCAACGACGCCCACAAGGGGGTCTGCCGCCGAAGCGGTGAGCCCTATATCTGCCACCCGCTGGCTGTGGCCCGCCTCGTGCTGGACCTCGGCATGGACAGCGAGAGCATCGCCGCCGCCCTGCTCCACGACGTGGTGGAGGACACCCCCACCACGCTGGCCGACCTGACCGCCGCTTTCGGCGAAGAGGTGGCCGCGCTGGTGGACGGCGTCACCAAGCTGACCAAGATCCAATTTTCCAATATCGAAGAGCTGCAGGCCGAGAACCTGCGCAAGATGCTGCTGGCCATGAGCCGTGACGTCCGCGTCATGATCATCAAGCTCTGTGACCGCCTGCACAATATGCGCACCGGCGACGCATGGCCGGAGCAGAAACGCCGCGACAAGGCCCGGGAGACCATGGAGGTCTACGCTCCCATCGCCAACCGTCTGGGCATCCTGAACGTCAAGGAGGAGCTGGAAGACCGCAGCCTCCACTACCTCGACCCCGTGGGCTACGAGGAGATCAACAAGATGCTCAGCGAGCGCGCGGGCGACGAGTTTCTGGCCAGCGTGTCGGGCGTCATCAAGAGCCGCCTCGAGGAGAGCGGCATCGAGGG
>ENA-UOJO01005525-UOJO01005525.1-human-gut-metagenome-genome-assembly--contig:-P57-NODE-5525-length-10026-cov-7.622004_pt1 | contig 10026 bp, 1 predicted proteins | sample MGYA00242351_ERZ723898 | MGnify/ENA metagenome assembly ERZ723898 | reverse complement strand
CATTAACAAAAATAGAAGAACAAGGAACTATATTTAAGAAATTAAATGATTACTTTGTAGGAAATAAAGAGAAAACAGAGATAAATTTAAATTATCCAATATATATAAACAATAATAGTGCAATATATAATTTAGCGGAAAGTAGCACATTAATAAGTAAAGATTTTGAAAAAGTAACAGGGTATCCAAACTTAAGTATAAGTGAAGGAAAAGTGTATGATGGAAATAATTTAGAAAGAGCAGATGCGAAAGAATATATATTTGTAAAGACAGCAGATGAAATATACATCAATTTATATGAGATAAATATAAAAACAACAGCTAATGAATACACAATACCAGTAAATAGTATATTAGCATTTACCGAAAATTCAGTTAGATATTATACAGTAAATAACAATGTATTGGTGTTTAATCAAATAAATGATGTAGATAATAATTCAAAGGTACAAATGGTGGAAAACAGTTATACATATGAGGAGTTATTAACAAGGCTAGGAATATTACAGACTGAAGACGCTGATATTGAAAACAATGAGAGTAAAACTAGTATAATTCAAGAAGATACTACTCCTTCAGATACAGAAGAAAATCAAGAGAATGAAGTAAAACAAGAGGAGTCTACAGAGACAAATACAAATGATGAACAACAAACACAAAATGGATATATTAAACCGGAAGTAAGTGTAGAAGATTTTACACCAGAAGTATATACAGCCAAAAGTATATTAACAATAAAAGACCCCACAGGAAGAATAGTAGAAGCACCAACTTTTGAAATATATAAAGATAATAAATTATACTTAAGAAGAACGTACACAAATTCAGGAAATATAACAATAACAGGTTTAGTAGCAGAAACAGAATATAAAATAGTAGGAAAATACATTTATCTAAATGAAGATGAACAAAAAGTAGAAAATACATTTTATGAAGGAACATTTACAACAAAAGGATATGGCGAATTAGGAAGTATAGAAATAACAAAAGAAAATGGAGAGATATATAGTAATAAAATACAGTTAACAAAAGTAAAGATAATATCAGACTTAAATGCAGAAGTTATAAAAGGAATAAGTCAAGTAGAAATAGAAACAGGAGAAATAAGGACAGTACTTAGAAATAGTCAAGTTCTTAGCTTGGTAAGAGGAGAAGAAATAACTTTAGAGACGTCAGGAGGATTAGATTCAGATAGTACAATAAAGTATTCAATAAAATTCTATGATAAAAATGGAATAGAATTAAAAGTAAATAATGGAGAAGGAGAAACAAGAACATCAAAAGATAAACCAACAGTAAGAGTAAATATAAAAGAACAGGATATAGTTAGTGTAACTTTAGGATTAAAGTTAACAAATAGAGATAATGTAGAATTAGAAAATTACAAATATGTAGTTACAAGATCAAATGGAGAAGTAGTACAAGAAAAGAAATTAGCGGAAAATGAAACAGAGTTATTATTAGAAGATTTAGACCAAAACCAATACTATAAAATAAGCATCTATGCAGATTATGATTTAAATGATAATAGAGGAAAACAAGAACAAGTAGAGATAGGAAATTTAGTATTTGCAACCCAACCAATATCAACATTAGGATCACTAGAATTAATAGTAGCAAATAAGGAATTAACAAGTACAACTAGCACCATAAGTTACAAAATAGATGGAGATAGAACAGACAAAAGATTAATACAAATATTAAATGAATTAACAATAAATATAGTAGAACAACCAGAAGGTGATGGAGATAATAACAACCAGGAAACAAAAGATGGAATAATAGTATATACAGATACATTAATAGGAGAAGAAATAGAAAACTTAAGGCAAGCAGGGACAAAAGAAATAAAATACGAAAACTTAAAATCAAATACAACATATACAATAGAAATAACAGGAAATGTACAATTAGGAAATACACAAGAAGAAGTACCAATAACATATAATTATAAGGAATTCACAACATTAAAAAATTCAGCAAAGGTAGAAATCAGAAATCAATTTGTAACAGGAAATTTAATAGATTTTGATGTGAGAATAGAAGATATAGATAATTCAGTATTAAATAATACAGTAAGAATGGAGCTAAGAGATGAAAATAATACTTTAATGAGTTTAGAAGAAATAGAAACAAACCAAGATTATGTAAGAAAAACATTTGAGAAATTGCAAGAAAATCAAACATACAAATTAAGATTTATAGCAGACCAATATAATGAAGGAAGTACAGATGAAACATATAAAGTAAATTACTTGATTAAAGAAATAGAAATAGTAACAGAGCCAGGAATAAGTGGAAGTATAGGATTAACAGAATTAACAAGAAAAGCAACAGGAAAAAATTTAGTAGATATGAGTTCGGAAATTAAATGGTATATATATCCAACCTTTAATACAGGATATTATTATGGAAAAGAATATAATACAGAAACAAATACATTAACTTTAGGAGGACATGGAAATTATATAAGAGCAGTATATGATTTAAGAGAATATGCTGGTCAAGAGGTAGCAATGAGCTTTAAAGCAAAAGCAGTAAGTAGTACGCAAAATGCATATATACAAAATAGTAAAACAGATGCAAATAGAACAAAAATAGAAGATTTAACAACAGAATGGAAAGAGTTCCAATATACTTTAACAATAGATAGTACGGGATATTTAGGTTTTTATATCCAAGGTGGAGACGGAATAGAGATTCAAGAGTTACAAATAGAATTAGGAAATCATAAAACAAGTTATGAAGAATTTAAATATATTCTACAAAGTAATTACAGCATCAATTTAGAAGATAGAAGAGATGAAATAACAACAAATGATTATTATATAAAAATATATAAAGATAACAATTTAGTGAAAACAGACAGGTATGAAGAGATACCAGAAGAAAATATAATAAAAAAGGCAATAAAAACATATGAAACACAATCAGGAAAACAATATCAAGTAGAGCTTGTCATCAAAATAAGAGATAGAGAGTATGCTATTTCGGAAATAGAATATAACACACAAGATACAGAAGAAATAAAAGGAATATATAACAAAGAAGATTTTTTAGAAATTCAACCAAGAGGAAATTATATAATATTAGAAGATATAGATTTGTCAGGAGGGATAGGAAACCAATATAGGTTTGGAAATGATAATTTAAGATTTGAAGGAACCATAGACTTTAATGGATATAAATTAATAAGAGATGCCAATACAAATCAGCCAATATTTTATAGAATAGAGAAAAATGGAAAATTAGAAAACTTTGTATTAAATGTTTATTTAAATAATACTGTAGAAATTTCAACATATAATGGTTTGTTTGCTATAAATTATGGAACAATTAAAAATTTCAAGGTTGTATTAGAAGAAAGTACAAATAAACCCAATATCTATATAATGCTATTAGGAACTAATAACTATGGCATAGTAGAAAATTTTATATTAGAGTCAAAAGCATCATTATATGGTGTAAGAAATTTAACATTAGGAGTAGAATATAATTATGGAACAATAAAAAATGGATATGCATACGGAGAAAATATAAAAGGAATATATTCAGATACAACTAGAAACAGGGATATTGGAGGAATATTAAATAGTAATATCGGAATAGTAAGAAATATATTTAGTTTAATAAATATAGATGTTGCTGGAAAAGTAAATGCAGAAACTAGTGGAAATATTATGAATAATGTGAATAATGCACTAGTAACTGAAAATTTATATTCAGTTGGCTATGGAGAAAATTATAGCTTAAATAATGGACCAACAATAGGGTATGCAAACAGTGCCAATATTAATAAAATAAAAAATGTATATTATTTTGCAGATATAACATTTAATAATTCATACAACAGAAAATCAACTCCACTAGCCTTAAGGGATACAACATTCCAGAATCAAATATTAAATGATGAAAATGCATTTAATGTAGATGAATTAGTAACACAAGGATACTATCCTCAATTAAATTGGCCAGATTGTATGCCAGCCCAAGAATATATTGAACTTCCAGAAGTAGAAGATAAAGATCTACCAGATATATTATCTATAGAAGTTCTTGAACAAGGAACTACGACTGTAAAAGTTAAATTTAGAATAAACAATCCATCAGCAGAAACAATTACTAATATTAAAATAGAAAATTTAAATTGTGATATTTTATCACAAGAATATAACGATGGTACTAGTAATGTAATAGCAGAATTAAATAATCCGATTATTTGTGTTTCAGGTTATTCGGTATCGGGGATAACAACTAAAGGTGCATATAATCAAGAGTATACAAGAGAATTCGAAGAAAATGAAAGGTTAATAGATGTAGAGTTATATAGAGAAATTAATTCTATTTCTGATTGGGAAGCAATTAACAAATCATTAACCGAAAATTATAAACTTATGACGGATTTAGATATGCGAAATCAAGGTGCTAATATTTGTATAAATGGATATAAAGGTATATTTGATGGAGATAAGCATGCGATTAAAAATATAAATATCCCATCTAATAAACAGGGGATATTTGGAGACTATTTATCAGGGACAGTTAAAAATTTATATGTAGAAAATCTAAATATTACGGATAGTAAATCTAGTCATGTAGGTTTTATTTCCGGTATATCTTCTGGGGGAAAGGTAGAAAATGTACATATCAAAGATATAACTATACAGAATAATTTTTCTACATCAACAGAAGTTTATATAGGAGGAATTTCTGGATGGAATGATAGAGGATCTATTGTAAATTCATCAGTAAATAATTTAATAATAAAAATAAATAATAACATGATAGGAAAGAGTGCAATAGGAGGACTATTCGGGTTTGGATATGAGGCACATGCTGAAAATTCATATATTAGGAATTGCGAAATAAATACAACTAATGCAAATATTTCTAGCATTGGTGGGCTGGCTGGTAGTGGAGGTTCAGCATATATTGATAACTGTTATGCAATAGGTAAAATAGAATGTGATAGTAGTAATGTAGGAGGAATAGCAGGAGCAGCAAATCAAGATATAAATAATTGCTACAGTAAAGTTGATATTATATCTAAAAGTGATTATATAGGAGATTTAGTAGGAAAATCGAATAGGACAATAAATGACTATAGTAATAACCTAGTTCTTGGCAATATATATTCAAGCAAATATACTCAAAATATGAGAAGAATGATTGGAAACTTAGAATTAACAGGAAGTAATTATGCATATAGTAACCAGAGAATAAATGGATATATATCTGAAGAAAACATGGGAGCATCAGATTTATTAGATTATGATGATTTAACAGCTGAAAATACATATTTAAATAAATTATCATGGGGAAACATTTATGATATATCAAAGGTAAATGAAGGAATATTACCAAAATTAAAATATAAAGATAGTGATGAATTGTTACCAAATCAAGAAGATATATTCATAGAAGATGAAATTGTGTTAGATATAGAAAAAGTTGAATCAAGTAAAGATGATATAAACAATGTATCAGTAAGAATAGATATTAATAATCCTCAGGAACTTGAAGTTACAGGAATAGAGATTGAAGGAATGAACCATACAATAAATAGTATTGTAACAAGAGATGGAGGAACATACATAAATCTAACAGCAACACCAATATATTGTTACGATACATATAGAATATCAAAGATAAAATATAAAATAGATGGCGTAGAATATGAAAAGGAAGTTGCAGCAAGACTTGAACAGCAGTTTTATAAAGAATTATACAATTTTGAAGATTGGCAGGCTATAGATGTAGATGGAGGAACATATCAAAACTATAGATTAATGACAGATATAGATTTTTCGGGAAGAACGAATATAAATTCAAATGTAACAATGGCAAGACTTGAAGCAGTAGGAGGAACAAAGACATTAAAGAATATTAATTTGGAATTTACAAATGATGAAGAGACAGGTTTAATAAATGATATTACAACAAATATAAGTGATATTAAATTTGAAAATATAAAGATACAATCAAATAACAACAGTAATAATATAGGAATAATCTCTACATCTTCAGCAGAGATAAATGATGTTGAATTTAATAATATAACGATTAATTCAAAATCAGATTATAGTGGTTGTATAGCTCAAATAAGCCAATCTGGTGGAAATAATATAAAATTAACAAACATAAATGTTACAGCAAAGGGATATGTTGGCGGTTTAGTAGGCTATTATAATGCACCAAAATATACAATAAATAATATAATGGCAGATAATATAACAATTGATTCAACAGGAGATTATGTAGGAGGAATTGTAGGACGAGGTACAACAGATTCACAGATAGCAGATGTAACAATTGAAAATTCAAATATTACTGGAAATAACTATGTTGGAGGAGTATTCGGATGGATGTATTATAATACATGGCCTAATGGGACACAGAATTTAAAAGCAGAAAATAATATAATTAATGGACAAAGTTATATAGGCGGAGTAGGCGGACGTGTTAATGCAATATTAAATTACCATTCAGAAAAAAATCAAATATCTGGAATAAAATATGTAGGAGGAGTTCTTGGCGAGTCAATAGGAGTTGCACAAAGAATGTATTCTACAGAAAATATAATTATTGCTAATGATGTTAATGCAGATGGTATAGGGGGAATTGCAGGTATAAGTGCAGTTGGAAATAGTATAATGAGTGTAATAAACTGTACTATAGAATCGTTAGGAAATAACATAGGAGGAATATTTGGAAAAGTTTCTGATGCTTCATTAAGTATTGGAACTGCATTTGTAAAAAATACAACAATAAAAGGAAATAATAATGTAGGTGGAGTAATTGGAAAATTTATTTATGGAGATTTAAATAAAACTTATGTAGAAGCAATTATACAAGCCAATTCAAATGTAGGTGGAATTATAGGATATTTAGACAATACCAGTATGACAGCAGTAACTAATACATCAAACATAAATAACAATTATATAGCAAATACAAATATTAATGCTAAAAGTAATGCGGGAGGATTAATAGGAAGTATAGAAGAAGAATTATATATGCCAGATAGTTTTTACTATAGTAATTATGTAGAAGGAGATATAATTAGTGAAGATAGTTCAACAATTTCATTAGGTATTGGTAATATGAAGAGTCAAAACCAATATTTAAAAGATACATATTATTACAAATACTCTACAATAAACGGAGAAAATCCAAATGAACAAAATGAGGTATTCATTTCGGATGATAAGTATTTAACTGAAGAAGAGTTAAAAGAAGAAACAACATATACTTCTAAATTAAAATGGACAACAGGCAATTGGAAATATACAATACTACAAGATAATAAATATCCAATAATTAACAGTAGCAGTTTACTTGAGCAAGAAGGAATAGATTTGCCAGTAGATTCGGAGCATATTGTTGGAAATGTAGTTGATACAAATAGTTTAGAAAATGAAATAGTAACAGAAGAATTAGAGCAGATTTTTGAATATGATAATAAAGAAATACAAACATATAGCACATATTCTGTAATAAGTTCTTCAGATGGAAGAAAGGTTACAAGAGATGCTAAATTATATGTAAAAGATAATACTTTATATGCACTACCAACTGTCTTGACAGTGGACGAAAAAGGTAATGCGATTATACCAGTAGCAAATAATCTAATAGTAGACAGCTACAATGGAAAAGAATATGAAACGATACTAGGTTCAGATGGTAAAATCTATGATTTAAAAGAACCAATAGAATACCCAGAAAATTTTGTGAACTCAGATATTGAAAGCATAGGAAACAACTTAAACTCTGATGCAAAAGAAGTAGAGGTAACATACAAAAATGGAGATAAAATAAAATTTAATTATCAAACAGGAGAAATAATATCTTCTTCGAAAGCTGAAAATACGGAAAAGACAGGATTATTCGATTATCTAAAAGAAAAAATATCAGAAATAGGAAATTCTAATTCTGGAGTGTCACAAGAAATAACAAATAAATATGAAGAAAGTAAAGAATTACAAACAAAATTAGAAGAAACATCAGTAGAAGAGGCAATAGAAAAACAAAATATTGCTAAGGAAGAACCGGGTGTCACAACCACCGAAAATAATGTGACTAATAACTCTCTAACAGAGAATAAATATATAAGTATGTACAACGAAGAGACAGGACAATATGAAATATATAACGAAGAAGAGTTATTAGATACGACGAAAGAGGAGGTGGTAAGTGAGAACGAAAAAATAGAAGCAAATAATTTAAGCGAATATTATGCGAGTGAAGGAGAGACTAAAAATACAAAAATGGGAATAGTATGGATAGTCATAAGCATAATAGGAGTAGGAATAATATTATTTGTATTAAGAAAAAATTTAAAAAAGAAAAATGCTTAAATAGGTAAAAGTGTGTGTACCTAAAAGCATAAAGCTTAAGTAAATAATAAAACCGACTTTAATAAAATTACTTAAGAGGCAAATGAAATTTGCAAAGTAAAGACAAATTTAAATAATTAAATTAAGTGTGTGTAGAAATAGCCAGTAAGTATAAAATGACTTACCGGCTATTTATTAGTTTTATTTTTAAATTCTCTTAAATATTTTTGATACATATTGTCCATACTCGAAATATATTCCATATCTTGTTTTATTCTGAATTTTTCATATTCTTTTTCAGCTTTTTCTACAGCTTGTTCGTGAGATATTTTCCCGGAATTTTTTAATATTTCTTTTTTTCTAAATTTTAAAAGATTATCTGTTTCATCTATCCAATCTTTCATTGTCATTATTTGATTTTCTTCAGCCATTGATTCTGCATAATCTAAAAATAAATTTGTTAAGCTGTTTAGTTTTTTTAGTTCATATTCATTTAAATAATTTTTAGCTATACTAACATCATATTTATATATCATTCCATCTGGTGCTTCTTTCCAATTAGTTAGTCCCATATTTTCTTTTTCAGCGTTTACTCGGCTATAAATTAATTCTGCTGCAGTATGGCCTGTTATTGCATAGTGTAATTTGTTTTGAACTATTTTAAAAAATGTATATGCTTCTTCTGATTTTTTATCATAATCTATTGATGTTGCAATGAATAAATCAGTTATTTTTTGATAAGCCATCCTTTCGCTTGTACGAATTACTTTAATTCTTTCTAATAATTCGTCAAAATATTGTTTATTTGTTTTGTCGCCTTTTAAAAATCTATTGTCATCTAAAGCAAAACCTTTTATCATATATTCTTTTATTATTTTGTTAGCCCATTGTCTAAATTTTACTGCTTTTTTTGAGTTTACTCTGTATCCAATGGAAATAATCATATCAAGGTTGTAGTATTTCGTTTTATATTTATGACCATTCTTCCCAATACTCTCCAAAATGGAGAATGTTGAATTCTCTTCTAACTCTTCTTGTTCGTAAATATTTGATATATGCTTATAAATAGCTTTATCATTAACATCAAATAATTCTGCAATAGCTTTAGCATTAAGCCATACATCTTCATTTTGTAGAATGACTTCTATATTTGTATGTCCTTTTTCATCAGTATAAAAAACAATGTTGTTTTTGTTTCCAATTAGTTTGTTGCTCATAATAAACCAACTCCGTTTCTTAATTGTTACATATTATCAAACATGCGTTCTTTTGTCAATAAGATTAGTAGGATTTTCTAGCATAGAGCAAACAAAATAAGTCTTAAAAAACGAATAACTTTTTTTAGCTAGTGAATTAAGAAGTAAAAAATAAAATTAAAAGATACAAAAATATTATTATAAAATTATAACAATAAAAAATGTTATAAAAATGTAAATAAAGTATGTAAAAAAGACTGTGCGTAAATAGTGGAGAACTTTTTTTAAAATGAGGAGCAGAAAAAACTATTTACAAAAAATAAAAAATTGATTAATATAAAATAAAATTAAAAGAGAAAAAATTAAGTTCGAATAGTGTAGAAATAAAAAATGTTCGAAAGATTAATTTTAATGAGAAAAAGAAAAGCGAGGGCAAAGAAAATGCAAAAAATAGCAAACCGTGTAAGCCTTGGCGCTGTACACACACACACACA
>ENA-UOJO01005521-UOJO01005521.1-human-gut-metagenome-genome-assembly--contig:-P57-NODE-5521-length-10029-cov-8.941648_pt1 | contig 10029 bp, 11 predicted proteins | sample MGYA00242351_ERZ723898 | MGnify/ENA metagenome assembly ERZ723898 | reverse complement strand
CGTCGCGGGGGCACATATCGCCAACGGCTATCTGGGGGTAGAAGATCTTCAAGCACCCCCAGTCTGCGCTAAGCGCAGACAGCCCTCTCTACCAAGAAGGGGCCTTTGGGCGGACAGGGTCGTCCGCCCCTGCAAAGTGCAGTGGGGCTTAGGAAAGGAGGGCGGCGAGGTCGGCCTCGGGCGTGGTGGTCGGTGCGATGGCATAGTGCTCGGCGAGGAAGTTCAGGACGTTCGGCGAGAGGAACGCCGGGAGCGTCGGCCCGAGGCGGATACCCTGGATGCCGAGGTGCAGGAGCGTGAGCAGGATGCAGACGGCCTTCTGCTCGTACCAGCTGAGCACCATCGAGAGCGGCAGCTCGTTGACTGTGCAGCCAAAAGCGTCGGCGAGCGTCAGCGCGATCTGGATGGCGCTGTAGGCGTCGTTGCACTGGCCGATGTCCAGCAGACGCGGAATGCCGCCGATCGAGCCAAGGTCGAGGTCATTGAAGCGGTATTTGCCGCAGGCGAGCGTGAGGATGACGGTGTCCTGCGGGGCCTGCTTGACGAAATCAGTGTAATAATTGCGGCCGGGGCGTGCGCCGTCGCAGCCACCGACGAGGAAGAAATGCCGGATGGCGCCGGATTTGACGCCGTCCACGACCTTGTCCGCCACGGAGAGCACGGCATTTCTGGCAAAGCCGGTGGTGACAGAAGTCCCGCCGTTGATGCCGGTGAAGCGCTGTTCCTCGGCATAGCCGCCGAGGGTGATCGCCTGCTCGATGAGCGGCGTGAAGTCCTTATTCGGGCCGATGTGCCGCATCTCGGGATAGGAGACAACGGAGGTCGTGTAGACGCGGTCCGCGTAGCTGGCTTTCGGCGGCATGAGACAGTTCGTCGTGAAGAGGATGGGCGCGGGGAGATTCGCAAATTCCTTCTGCTGGTTCTGCCAGGCCGTGCCGAAGTTGCCCTTGAGGTGCGGATATTTTTTCAGCTCCGGATAGCCGTGTGCGGGCAGCATCTCGCCGTGCGTGTAGATGTTGACGCCTTTTCCGGCGGTCTGCTCGAGCAGGAGCTTGAGGTCGTGCAGGTCGTGCCCGGTGACGACGATGAAGGGTCCCTTTTCAACGGTCAGCGGGACGATGGTGGGAACGGGGTGGCCGTAGGTTTCGGTATTGGCGCGGTCGAGCAGGGCCATACAGCCGAGGTTGTATTTCCCGACTTCGAGGACGACGGGCAGGAGCTGCTCCATGTCGAGATCCTCGCCGACGGTGAACAGCGCACGGGCAAAGAAGCGGTTCAGTTCTTCGTCCTCATAGCCGAGGACCATTGCGTGGTGCGCGTAGGCGGCCATGCCGCGGATACCGAAAAGAATGAGCGATTTGAGGCTGCGGATATCCTCGTCCGCGGTCCAAAGCTCGCGCATGTCATAGTCGGCATTGCGTCCGCAGGGACTGCCGCAGGCGGAGCAGCCGGGGACAAGGCGGTCGTGCTCGGCGTGGACGCGGGCGATAAGATCGCGGATCGTGGCGGCGTTGAAGTTGACATTGGTGACGGTGGTGAACAGGCCGTCGACGATGAGGCGCCACGTGTTCGCGTCGGGGTGCGTGTCACCGTCGGTCGCGCGGGCAAGACCGATGAGCGCACCGGTCAGCTCGTCCTGGAGCTGGGCGACCTCGGCACTCTTGCCGCAGACGCCGGATGCGCCGGTGCAGCCGGAGCAATGGGCGGTCTGCTCACACTGATAACAAAACATCTTCTGATCCATGGTCGGTTCCTCCTGTATTTCATTTGCATCCAAAGCATAACAGAGGCTCGGTAAGATTGATGTTGTTTTTACAACAAAAAATGATTTGCGCTTCGCTGCAAGGGTAGTTTGCCCGGCCGCGCGGCAGAAAATGCCGGATTTTTGCTGGTTTGGCTTGACGGCGGCGCGGGAATACCGGATAATAGAAAGCATCAGAAACAGGCGGAGGACGAGAGCATGAAGATCGTGATCCTGGACGGATATTGTGAAAATCCCGGTGATCTGAGCTGGGACGCGCTGGCGGCGCTGGGAGAGCTGACGGTCTACGACCGGACGGACGATACGGATCCGGCACAGATCGCGCAGCGCATCGGCGACGCGGAGATCATTGTGATCAACAAAACACCGATCACGCGGCAGGTGATCGACGCCTGTCCGTCGCTGCGGTTCATCACGATCATGGCGACAGGCTATAACGTGGTCGACTGCGCCTATGCTGCGCAGAAGGGCATTGCAGTGGCGAACGTCCCGGCCTATGGGACGGCGGCGGTTGCGCAGTTTGCCATCGCGCTGCTGCTTGAGATCTGTATGCACGTCGGCGACCATGCCGAGGCAGTGCAGGAAGGGCGCTGGGCGGCGTGCGCGGATTTCTGCTTCTGGGATACGCCGCTGATCGAACTGGACGGAATGACGATGGGCATCATCGGCTTTGGCCGCATTGGGCGGCAGGTGGGGCGCATCGCCCGCGCGATGGGGATGCGGGTGCTTGCGTACACCCGGACGGAGACGGAGGAGGGCCGCGCGATCGCGGAGTATGTGCCGCTGGACACGCTGCTGGCCGAGGCGGACGTCATCTCGCTGCACTGCCCGCTGTTCCCGGAGACGGCGGGGATCATCAATCGCGAGAGCATCGCAAAAATGAAAGACGGTGCGATCCTCATCAACAACAGCCGGGGCGGACTGATCGTGGAGCAGGATCTGGCGAATGCGCTGAACAGCGGAAAGCTCTGCGCTGCGGGGCTGGACGTTGCGTCGGAGGAACCGATCCGCGCGGACAACCCGCTGCTGCACGCGAAAAACTGCATCATCACGCCGCACATCTCGTGGGCGGCGAAACAGTGCCGCGTCCGGATCCTCGAGCAGACCGTGGAGAATGTGAAGGCATTTCTGGCCGGGAAGCCCGTGAACGTCGTCAATCTGTGAGAACGGCGGCGCTGTTTGCGGTGGTGAGCGGGCCAAAGACCTGCGGAACGCCGCAGGCGGCCGCCAGCGCAAGCTGCATGGCAAGTGTCTCGTCCGTGTCATAGAGGAGGACACGGATGATATCACTGTCTGGCCAGTGCGCGCATTGGCAGACGAATTCCGGACAGAAACAGGAAGGATGCGCGGCAAGGAGGGCGGCGCGCTCCGCGTCCGAAACCGGTGTTCCAGCGCCGTCCGGGCAGGGGAGCGTATAAAGCGTTGACATTGGCGCAAGATGGAGCCAGAGGCGTTCGCCGAACGCGGCGACGGCGGCGGTCAGGCGGGCGCGGAGTGTCCCGCGCGGGCAGGAGGCGTCCATCCAGACCGGGTCGTGCTCTGGCGCGGCGTCCGCCGGACGGAGCAACCGGTCATCGTCAAAGGCGGCGTCCGGCGTGAAGACCGGGCCGTCGAAGGCCGGGGCTCCGCAGCCGCGCGGCAGGACGAGCAGCTCACCGTCCGGCGCGCCGGAGTCCCAATCAAAGCCGACAACGGAAAACGGCACGGACAGGCCCGGAAAGTCCGGCGGAAATGGAAAGACGGTCATAGACAAGAACCACCCCCATGTGGTATACTATATAGGAATTTATGAAAGTGCGAGGCCCGCTATGCCGTTTTCCCTGATCCCGAAGCTCATTCTGCCCAGCCTGACCGACCTGACGCCGGAGCTGCTTGCCGCACGGGGCGTGCGGTTTCTGATGCTGGATTTTGACAACACGATCGTGCCCTACACGACGAATGAGCCGGCGGAGGCGATGACGGCGTGGCTGCGGCGGATGCAGGCGTCGGAGATCCGCCTCTGCGTGGTGTCGAACAGCCGCAAGCCGCGCGTGGTGGAGTTCTGCAAAAAGTACGGCCTGGACTGCATCACGCATGCGAAAAAGCCGTTCCAGCGCGGCATTCGCGCATGTCTCGCGCGTTTCTCGCTCGACCCGGCGGCGTGCGCCCTCGCGGGCGACCAGATCTACACGGACGTCCTCGGCGCGAACTGCGCAGGGATGACGTCGATTCTGGTGTCTGCCATTCACAATCATACGATCTGGCTGAAGCTGCGGCATATTGCCGAGCTGCCGTTCATTGCAATAGGAAGAAGGAAGATCCAACATGAAAAACATTGAAAAGTATCAGAGTCTGCTCGAAACAGGCGAAGTGGACGCGCTGCTGCTGACAAGCGTGTACAACCGGCTCTACGCCGCGCAGTACCGCGTGGCCGAGGGTGTGGCCGTCGTGACGCGCGAGGGCGCGTATTACTTCACCGATAGCCGCTATATCGAGGCTGCGGAGAAGAACCTCAAGGGCTTCACCGTCCGGATGACGCATCCGGGCAGCAGCGAGATCGAGCGCATCAACGAGGTCATCGGCGAGCACACGATCAAAAAACTCGGCTTTGAAGAGAACGACATGACCTACGGCGACTATCTGCGCTACAACGAGGCGCTGCACGCCGTGCTCGTGCCGATGCAGGCGAAGATCGACGCCTTCCGCGCGACGAAGGAGCCGTGGGAGATCGAGCTGATGCGCAAGGCGCAGGCCATCACCGACCAGACGTTCTCCGAGCTCTGCAAGATCATCCAGGCGGGTATGACGGAGAAGGAGCTCGAGGCCGAGCTGCTCTACCGCCTCTACAAGCACGGCGCGGAGGGCCCCTCGTTCGACCCGATCGTCGTCTCCGGCCCGAACACGAGCCTGCCGCACGGCGTCCCCGGCGAGCGGAAGCTCGAGTTCGGCGACTTCATCACGATGGACTTCGGCTGCATCTACGGCGGCTACTGCTCCGACATGACGCGCACCGTCGCACTCGGGTTTGTGTCCGAGGAGATGGACAAGGTCTACAAGACGGTGCTCAAGGCACAGCTGGCCGGCATCGCCGCGACGAAGGCCGGCGTGGCCGGACGGGACATCGACGGCACGGCGCGCAAGGTGATCGCGGATGCGGGCTATGGCGACTATTTCGGCCACGGCTACGGACACAGCCTCGGCATCCTCATCCACGAGGCCCCGAACGCGAACACCCGCAACGATCAGCCGATGCCCGCAGGGGCCGTCGTCTCGGCGGAGCCGGGCATCTATCTGCCGGGAAAATTCGGCGTCCGCATCGAGGAGGTGACCGTTATCACGGAGACCGGCTGCGAGGTTTTGACCAAGAGTCCAAAAAATTTGATTATTTTGTAAGAATGTCTTGAAAAACGGGGCATCCTATTGTAAAATAACTCCGTTATACAACTGTAATTTTTTGAACCTGAACATATTGGAGGAAAATAGTATGGCAACCATTACCGCCGGTGATTTCAGAAACGGCAAGACCTTTGAGATGGACGGCAAGATCATGCAGGTCGTCGAGTTCCAGCACGTCAAGCCCGGCAAGGGCGCGGCTTTCGTCCGCACCAAGATGAAGAACATCGTGACCGGCGCCGTCACCGAGACGTCGTTCAACCCGACCGCGAAGTTTGAAGAAGCGTTCATCGAGCGCAAGGACGCCGAGTACAGCTACAACGACGGCGACCTGTATTACTTCATGGACCAGGAGACCTACGACATGATCCCCATCGGCAAGGAAACGCTCGACGATTCCTTCCGCTTCATCAAGGAAAACACCATGTGCAAGCTGATGAGCTACAAGGGCAAGGTCTTTGGCGTCGAGACGCCGAACTTTGTCGAGCTTGAGGTCATCAAGGCCGATCCGGGCGTCAAGGGCGACACCGCCACCAACGTCACCAAGCCCGCCACCGTCGAGACCGGCACGGAAGTCAAAGTCCCGCTGTTCATCAACGAGGGCGACCGCATCCAGATCGACACCCGCACGGGCGAATATCTGGGCCGCGCAAAGGGCTAAGACCACAGGAACTTTATCCGCAGCTTGAAAGGAGACACTACTATGACACTTTCTGAAAAGTCCGCTTATCTCAAGGGCCTGATGGACGGCCTGAAGCTCGACACCGACAAGAACGAAGGCAAGCTGATCGCGGCGATCATCGACATGCTCTCTGATGTGGCGGAGAATGTGGCGGATCTGGAGGATGTGGTCGACTGCATCTCCGACGAACTGGACTGCATCGAAGAGGATCTCGACAACATCGACGAGTATCTGCTGGATGATGAGGACGACGAAGACGAGGATGACGAGGATTACGAGGACGATTTCGGCGACGAAGACGAGTTTGACTTCGGCGACGAGACGCTCTACGAGGTCAAGTGCCCCACCTGCGGTGAGGTCATCACGATTGACGAGGAGATGCTCGACGAAGGCTCGACCAAGTGCCCGAACTGCGGTGAAGAGCTGGAGTTCGACATGGACGAGGACGAAGAGTCTGACGACGAATAAGAAATGACAAAGACCTGCCCCATCCAACGGATGGGGCAGGTCTTTTGCGTTTTTTGCTCCTTTCCGCTGCGGCGGCAGGGAAGGGCCAATGAAGGTATCGCCCACCTGCAAATAGCCGCCCCCTCGTCGAGGGAGCGGCATTTCATTTCGCTTAAACGTTGAACAGGAAGTTGACGACGTCACCGTCGTGCATGACATACTCCTTGCCCTCACTGCGGAGCAGACCCTTGGCCTTGGCGTTCGCCAGCGTGCCGCAGGCTTTGAGGTCGTCAAACGCGATGACCTCCGCACGGATGAAGCCGCGCTCGAAGTCGGAGTGGATCTTGCCCGCGGCCTGCGGGGCCTTCGTGCCGTTTTTGATCGTCCACGCGCGGCATTCGTCGCTGCCTGCGGTCAGGAACGAGATTAGGCCGAGCAGGGAATAGCTGCACTGGATCAGCCGGTCGAGTCCGGATTCGGAGAGGCCAAGCTCCTCCATGAACATGGCCTTTTCGTCCGGATCGTCCAGCTCGGCAATGTCCGCTTCGAGCTTCGCGCAGATCGGGAGTACCTGGCTGCCCTCGCCTTCGGCCAGCTGCTTGACGGCCATGAAATGCTTGCTCGATTCCGGATCGTTGACCTCGTTCTCGCCGAGATTTGCGGCGTAGATCGTCTTGCGGAGCGTCAGCAGGTCGCTCGTCGCGATCAGGGCTGCGTCGTCGTCGCTGCACTCGAACGTCCGGGCGAGGTTGCCCTCGTTCATATAGTCGCGCAGCGCGGTGAACAGCTCGACTTCGTGGTTGAACCGCTTGTCGCCGCCCTTGGCCGCCTTGGAGGCTTTGTCGATGCGCCGCTCGATCATTTCAAGGTCTGCCATAATGAGTTCGGTGTTGATGATGTCGATGTCGCGCAGCGGATCGGTCGAACCCTCGACGTGCGTGACGTTCGGGTCCTCAAAGCAACGGACAACGTGGACGATCGCGTCGCAGCCGCGGATGTTCGCGAGGAACTTGTTGCCGAGTCCCTCGCCTTTCGACGCGCCCTTGACGAGGCCTGCGATGTCGACGAACTCGATGACGGCGGGCGTGAACTTCTTGGGGTTGTGCTGGTCGCGCAGCCATTCGAGCCGCTTGTCCGGCACGGGCACGACGCCGACGTTCGGGTCGATGGTGCAGAACGCGTAGTTGTCCGCGGCGACACCCGCGTTCGTGATGGCGTTGAACAAAGTGGACTTGCCGACATTCGGCAGCCCGACGATACCTAATTTCATTTTTCTTCACATCTCCTTTAATTTCAAGGGTTTTGAGGTTTCCTGATTGCCTCAGCGCACCAATTCCGCACCAATTTTTCGTTGACGCACCAATTATGCGCTTGCAGATTGATGGCTTTCAAATAGACGAATTGCTTCCGCCATTGAGTCGTCTGTAACATGAACGTACCGATCCATTGTGGTTTTTATGCTTGCATGCCCTAACAGTTTCTGCAGCACTTTCGGTTGCATCCCACTCTCAATCGCACGAGTTGCATAAGTATGCCGAAGTGCGTGCATACAAAAATGCTCAATTCCTGCTTCGTCACACAGCTTGTAAAGGTGGGTATCATAGGAACTATTCTTCGCCGGCTCCCCAGTACGGTAGTTGATAAAGACTAGATCTTTCATAACTAACGTCCCTGTTCTACCGGTTCTGCGATCCATATACTCCAGCACTTGCGAGAGAGTGTCCGATTCTTTTCTGGAATCGCGTTCATCATAACAGGATTTCAGAACAGCATACGCTCGATCCGTCAACGGAATCGTTCGATAGCTTTTCTCGGTTTTAGGCGGACCTGCACGCCAACATTTGTTTTTATGACGATATTCGAGCGTCTTATTGATTGTCAACGCGTGCTTTTTCCAGTCGATAGAATCCCATGTCAGTCCAATCAGCTCAGATGTCCGCAAACCGGTTTCGAGTAACAGAACATATTGTCTGTAGTTATGTGAGCGTTTTGCAGTTTCCAAAAAAATAGCCTGTTCTTCTCGTGTCAGGAAATGAATATCATCGACTGCGCGAACCGGTTTCGTATACCGAACACCATCCATCGGATGCTTTGCAATGATATCATTCATGATCGCAGAGCGAAACATTGTACCCATCGTGATGTATGTTTGCCGAATTGTTGAACCTGCATATTCGGTATCCATGCGATTGAGGACGGCCTTGCAGTGCATAGGTTTGACATCCGCAATTAACATGTTGCCGAGAACAGGTTGAATATTATGTGTGTAGCGTTCCTGATAATTCCGCCGGGTATTCGGTGCAAGGTCACAAATCAGATGATTCAGCCAAAACTCAAACCACACATCAACGGTCATATTAGGGTTGGCAACGACTAAATCATGCCGATCATTATACTGCTGATCGGCGAGCCAGTTTCGTGCTTCTGGAAGTGTGGAAAAATGCTTTTCTTTGCGTACACCATTTTTGCCGCAGAATCGTGCAGAATATTTTCCATCCTTTCTTTGGCAGATTCCTTTTCCACATTCCTTACCTTTTAGAGTTTTACCCATTATGAACTCCTTTCTTATGTACAAGAAAAAGAGCCCAACACATCTATTTCATTATAGAGCAGGACTCAGCTTTTTTCAACACACAGAGGTCAATTTTTATTCGCAGCAGCAATAACCGGCAGAAAATCAAATAATGAGATTTTCGCGTATAAATGTCTCAAATTCCTTGCGCTTAACAAGTTTGCGTGTTCCCACATAAAGAACAAAGGGGCAATTCGGCTGTTTCAGCATGGAATCAATTTTATTGATTCCGATGTTGCTATACTCTGCTGCCTCGCGAATGGTCAATAGCATCTTCAAATGAATTGGCAGCTTGCTTTCATTATCAAAATCCTCTCCTTGACCCTGAATAAAAGGTTTTGTCATATGATTTCCTCCAGATGTGAAAATGAAATTAGTTGTTTTTATAAGCCATCTGGCAGTCCGTTCCTACGCTCCGGTCAAGAGCACGTATTGCAGCCGCTGCTGTGCAGCGTTGGTCCGTGGGTACGCTCATATCATCGCATACTGTCCGTGGTTGCTGTATCTCCCTGCCAGATGGGTGTTCGGTTGTCAAGGTGCATTGCTTGAGGGTCTTTACACTTAAAAAATAGGGGCCGCTTCGACTTTTTCTGCACAACTGAGAAAAAATATTTTCTCTATGCTATGATTTGTGACGGATCAAACACACATAGGAGGAACTTATTATGATCTACACAAAACAGGAAAAACAGAAGCTGGAACAGGTGATCTCGGTGTTTGCGGAACGGCTGAAGGAAAGCGATGCCTTTGACCTTGTATGGTCAGACAAGGTGGGATATGTCCTGCTGGATATTGCGCCGGACTATGACTATGTGGATACTGCGCGGCGCGTCGATACGGCAGAAGAACTGTGCAGACTCATGCTGGAGGACACTGCGCTGGATGTTCTTCTGCTGACAGAGAATGAACATTCTATGGAAACGGCAGACCCGTTGGAGCGTGCCGAGATCGTGCGCCGTTGGCAACCGTATTTTGAGCAGCTTCCGGAGTATGAATATCTCCGGGAAGAACTGACATCCGAGTGGCCGTAAGCTGCCCTTTCCTTGACAACCACAATATCTTGTGGTAAAGTTGGCTTGTAATTGAGATTTGTGCATACTGCTTGTGGCACGACAGCCGCAGCGTTCGGAGTATTCCGACTTGCACACGCATTGTCAGGCTTTTACGATTTCCGGTAGAATTGCCATGTCCGCA
>ENA-UOJO01005520-UOJO01005520.1-human-gut-metagenome-genome-assembly--contig:-P57-NODE-5520-length-10033-cov-3.755362_pt1 | contig 10033 bp, 9 predicted proteins | sample MGYA00242351_ERZ723898 | MGnify/ENA metagenome assembly ERZ723898 | reverse complement strand
AAGGTCCGGAGAGCTGGATGGTGGCCATTTGTTTGCATTTACAGGTGTAGAAGCTGCTTATTCGCACGGGACAGAATGGCTGGAGGCTTGCCTGAGCTATATCCAGTCGAATATTGATTTTGTATTGGGCTTTTTGGAAAAGCATACTCCTAAAATCAAAGCTATGCGTCCGCATGCATCTTATCTTTTGTGGCTCGACTGTCGGGAGCTGGGATTGTCACAGCCGGAATTGAATCGCTTCTTTGTGGATAAAGCTCGCCTGGGCCTGAATGACGGTGAAACCTTTGGTAAGGAAGGAGTTGGATTTATGCGTATGAATGTGGCTGCCCCACGTGTTATACTGGAGCAGGCCATGAAACAGCTAGAGGAAGCATATAAGAATCTGTAGGCTTTTGCTGCATCATTGTAAAGATAAACTTGTGGTACAAAAATGACAAAGGCTTGTCTTGAAAAAGCTAAAGGTTTATATTTCTTATGATAAAGTCGGAAAGTACTGCTTGATAGATCTGTAGATAAAAACAAAAAATCCGGATTCAACGTATGGCAAGTTACGTTGGATTCGGATTTTTTATTGTATTATAAAATTTCAGAATATATCCTTTGTCTTATAGATAAGCTCTGCTACATTTTGTGTGTTCATTTTGTCCATCAGACGTTTGCGATAAGTATGTATCGTATTGGAACTGAGGCACATCTTTTCTGCAATTTCTGAGGTACTCATTCCTTGTGATAAATAGGTTAATACTTCTTTTTCTCGTTCAGCCAGTTCAGAAGGGATTGTTCTTATAGCTTGATATTGCCTTTTATAGGTAGTCAACTCTGAAAATTCCTGGCTAAAATAAGTACTGTCGTTTTTAAGGGTTTTAATGGCTGTTTTCAGTTCTTCTAGCGGTGCGTTTTTTGATACAGCTCCTTGTATATTGAATGTACTTAACTTGGCTACAATCCAAGATTCTTCGTGCATGGTGTATACTAAAATCTTTCCTACTGGATTCTGTTTGTTCAATTTTTCAATGATTTGAAAACCATTGATTTCATGAAGACCTAAGTCTATAATATATAAATCAAATAAATCTGTTTTCAGGATTTCTATCAGATTATTCAATGTCGTCGGTATTGTACAGGATGTATCTTCTAGTTGAGACACAATACACCTTATCCCCTCTGCAACAACCGGATGGTCTTCAATGATTAGTATTTTATAAACATCTTTATTCATCTTGTTTGCTGTTGAATGATAGATAAAACTGATTACATCCTTCCATGGTACGGAATTCAATTGTTCCACCGATACTTTTTGCTCGGTCAGCTACAGTACGCAATCCGATGCCTTGTGTGGTTTTATTCTTGCTGTTGCTTACGTTGTTCTGTGGTTTTCCATTATCCGTAATTTTGAGTTCACATTCCCGGTTGGCATGATAAACCAAGGCAATATCTATGTGGGTTACTCCGGTAGCATATTTCAGGATATTACTTGTTACTTCTTGAACAATCCGGTATACTTCTCGAGAGGTCCGGCTTGGAAGCTTCTCAATTTTAGCATCATCTGTCGTGATGGCCTGAAAACAAATATCCAGCTGGTTGTTTTGTGATTGAGTTTGTGCATAATGCTCCAAAATATCATTTAAACTGAGTTGCTCGAATTCAGGGGGCATTAACTCGTGTGAGATAGTACGTACGTCGTGGTGTGCTTTCTTTATCATCTCTGTCACTTGTTGAGAAATTGGCTCATTAGAGAATGCCAGTTTCATTTGAATTCCCAAAAGGTCATTGGCAATCCCATCGTGCAATTCTTTAGCAAAGAATTTACATTCCTCTTCCAACCCTTCAATATATCGTTGGGTAGATTCCAGTTCTTTTTGCTTTTTCAGCAATTTGACCTCTTTCTCTGTTGCGCGTTTTTTGTAGTACAGTATCACAACTCCCATGATAGCAAGAACGAGCAGACATCCTGCACATATTGCCATTTTAAGAAAAGCAGCTTGGCTGGCTAGCTTTTCCTGCTGCAAGTGTGTTATCTGTAATTCTTTCTCTTGCGTTTGATATTTTACATTAAATTCGGCCATCTGTTGGGTGAGGTTATGTTGTGCCAAAGTATCGGTCCACATACGGGCACTGTCCATATAAGCATAAGCCAGCTCATTTTTACCGATGGCAGGATAGCATTGGGCTATTTGAGTTAGTAACGTTTTAGGTTCACTTCCGATATTTTTTTCTCGTAACCATAGATAATCTTTTAAGGCTTGTCGATAATTACCTCTGTTTAACTCTGCAGCGGCCCGTATTTGTATGAATCCGATAGCCGGAATAGAATGGAGAGGGATGTTTTTCAGTAACTGGTTTCCCATTTGCAGATAGTATTCTACAGAATCAGACTGTTCTTTCCGCTCGAACATTCTTAATAGGGAAGGCATACATCTTATCTTCCAGGTCGTCGCATTGTCATCAGCCTGACAAGCTATGCTCCAAGCTTTGCGGATAGAAGTTTCGGCTTCTTCCAGTTTATTCAGTTCTGATTTGATTGCAGCATTGAGTTGCCATGAAGAAAATTGGACAAATGTGTCATTAATATTTGTACTATATTGAATAGCTAAGTTGGTATATTTTTCGGCTTCATCCAATTGACGGATGTTGAAATAAAAAACAGACAGGTTATTGTAGATATGGGCTATCCAGCTTTCATCCTTATACTGCAAGGCTGCTTCAAGAGCTTTGTTGTAATAGTAAAGTGTCGAGTCGTTGATATGTCGTTGGCGATAAAGGATTGCCAGGTCGTTATAAACGCTGATATGTTTTTCCAAGTCAGTGGTTTTAGGCAAATAAGGGAGGACACTTTTTTTCATCTCGAAAGCTTCTTCATTTTTTCCGAGATATACCAATAAGGTAGCCTGCTCATTCAGCAATACAGGATATACTGGTGATTGCTTTACACCTTTGGTGGCAAAAGCACTGTCGAATGTAGCTTGTGCATCATCGTATTTGCCTATTTCCATCAGTTTGGCAGCCCGTGTATAGAATTGTGTCAACAGAGTATCTGTAGGGATAGCCTTAACGTGAGAAATTGTGATACTTAGAAAAATAAGGAATAAATAGAATGGTTTAAGGTTCATTGCCTATGTGTTTTTTATTGATGCAAATATACAATTTCTTGTTGGAATATTCTTTGTAATGGGAATAAAAAGAGCTGTTTTCTAAAGACTTAAAAATCCGCATCAAACATATAGAACTACATTCGATGCGGATTTATTTTTATTTATTCAGTGTAATTTTGTGGAGGTTACCAAGGGATGTTTTTGGCTGGTGCCTCAAAGTTGTTGTAATTCCCGTTTATTTGCTGATTAGCTTCCGGATTCAGTTCCAGTGATGTTTTCATATCATCCCACGAACCATCTTTATCCCCTTTGAGCAACTTGGCCCGTCCTCTTTCCTGATAAAGAATACTGCTGTTTGGAATCAATTCAATGCCTTGGCTGAATGTCTCTATCGATTTATCAAAATCTTTTTGTTCCATATAGAGTGTACCTTTCAGTAAGTAAGCCTTTTCATTGAATGGGTTTTCATCTATTATTGTATCGAAAAGTTGATGTGCTGTTTCTATATTTCCTAAGGCAACTTCTATTTTCCCTTTTAATAATAAGGCTTCTTCATCATGTGGGTTAAGGGTGAGCAGTTTATCCAAATCTTCCTGGGCATCTTTAGTCTGCTTCATATTCCATAGAATTTCAGCCCGTAAGAGATAGGCTTCTTGGAAGTCTTCTTTCAGCAAAATAGCTTTGGTAAACATAGCCAATGCTTGCAGGGGATTGTTGAGGCCTTTTTCTGCTTTTCCGTTTAGTAAGAATCCGGTTGCATTTTCACTGTCCATCTCAATCGCTTTTTGGGAAGCTGTTTTCATGGTAGCATAGTCTTCATTCATAAAGCAAACCTGCGCTAGCAGCATCCAGTCTTCTGTCTGTTCGGGGAAAACTGTTGTCAGTTTTGCCAATAAATTTTGAGCTTCTTCCAGTCGTCCAGACTGTAAATAAGCTTGTGCCAGAAAGCGCATGGTTTCTGCATCTTCTTTGAGGTTACAGGCCTGTTCGAAGCATTTGATGGCATAACAGATTTGTCCTATGTTCCGAGCACGGATACCGTCGTATTTTAGAATATCAAAGTTTTTGTTTATTTGTTTTTCTTTTGGTGTCTGTTCGGTTTTACTTCCGAATATCGATGAAAATAATCCCATAATATTGATATAATAAGTATTGTTTGTACAAAATTAGCTATAAATCGGAACTTAAAGTTCAATCAGATATGAAAAAGTTGCGTTTATCAATTTACAATCCAAACAATTGCTGGTAGGAAGTGGTTACATAACGGTTAAGCTCTTCGTACAGTGTCTTTAATTGGTTGGAATCTATTTTTCCTGTCTGATACCATTGGTCAGTTTGTTGCTGCGTAGTTTTGAAAACATGGTCTTCAACAGGAGCGAGCAATTGCATATAGCCAGTTTGCTGTTTGTTGTACAACAGCTCCCAGTTGAAATACCGCTGTGTTCCCATACCTTGATTGTAGGCGTATACTTTATCCAGCAAAGGCATTGTTCGGAGATTTATGCCAGAGGTTGCGTTTCCTTTACAGGTTTTGACCAATTCAGGTAGGCAATGGTCCGCATTTTTCCCCCATAGGGGCAGTGCTACGCTTACGGGAGGATAGCCCAGTGCAGTCCACATGAGAGTGAGGTCTGGATTCTCTCCCGGTTTTACTCCCTGTACAACTACCGAGCAGCTTGATTCATGGCGTGAGATAAAGTCTTGTTCGACAAACCATCCAGTTCCTTCGGGTTGGTTAAAGCTGCCGTTTTTAAGGTCAATTTCCAGTATGGGATTGGCAAAGCAGCGTGAAAGTTCATCAAAAATCCAGGCAGGGGTGATGGTCTTCATGGCCGAAGCCGGCATCAGTATCTGTTCTTCCTGCTGATAGCGTACATAACCGGCACCGGTATTCAGCTTACCGGTAAAAGAGAAGTTCGTGCGGGCTATATATCCCAGGGGGGCATCTTTGGTCTGGTTGGCGTCGAAGAATGTATAGCTATTGTAATCGACTTCGAACATGGCAGCTCCCCCTTGTGCATCAATTACGCCAAAGTTGGCTTCAATCATGCTTGGCTTTGTTATGGTATCCAGAAAGGTCTTGAAGTCGGCTACTGTAGCACAAATTTCTAAAGCCCGATACATTACTTTTCCATTGGCCATGCCTCTGTCGTCTTCATTTTCAACTTCTTCCAAGTTGTATGACTGGGTGTTCATGATGGAAAATCCTGCTGAATTGGTGCCAATCCACACTTCAGAAGGTGTGGAAGTATCGCTGTTGACTACCGCAATAAAGTTGTATTTTTCACCCGAAAAATAAGAAACACTGTTATGCAGTGAACTGGTATCTCTTTGTTTCCATAGCAATGGACGTCCGTCCGGAGTAATTTTTCCAGAGATAACAGCAGAGGTACAGGCCTGGGTGATATTAGCTGTCAGGCTGAATACCAGTAAAAGTGTAAATAAAATAAGTCTTTTCATATGATGGAGATCTTGTGAGTCAGTGCAAAAATAGAAAAAAAATAGAGAAAATACTTTTATACCGATGTTTTTGTCAGTAATACTACAGAATGATGTAGGCTGTAAATCATTGGGATTCCAAAATAAATATGTATTTTTGTCGGCTGTAAAAATCAAAGGTTTAATCAAAGAATATTATGAAAAAAATGATGGTATTGGCAGCCTGTTTATGGAGCGTTTTTACTGTACAGGCTCAATATTTCCCGACTGATGAAGGAACAGAACTGGAATATGTTTATTATGATGAAGCCGGACAGAGTACTCAGACAGAGACTATGACGGTGAAAGAAGTCAAACAGAATGGTGATGCTGTAGAGGCAAAGGCTTATAGCAAGATTGTTAAAAACAAAGCCAAGAACAATACTTCTTATTCTTTATATAATTTCTCGTATAAGGATGGAGTTACTTCTTATTGTGAGGACTTAATTTACAGAGAGTATATTGATGCAGATGCCGATCCGGCTCAATATACAGAAGCCAAAAGAATGGAATGGGCAGACAAATTGAAATTTGAAGGCAATAATGCAGTCTTGCTGAAGGATGATGCAAAGGCAGGTGAAACCATGCCTGACTGGAATTATTCCATTCTATTGAATATGTTGAAGAATAATGTGACAATTTCGGGCGCATCGTATATGGGTACTGAAAAAGTAAGTACGACAGCCGGCAAATTTGACTGCATCAAGATCTCTTATCTGAAGCGTACTAAAATTGTACTTAAGACAGAAACTTTGCGTGTAACAGAATGGTATGCTGAAGAAGTGGGACTTGTGAAGTCGGAAGCATACGATACTAAAGGCAAACTTCATGATAAGGTAATCCTTGTGAAAAAGAAATAACAATATACGTGTTACTTTTGAAAATGAATAGCGGTCGTTCGGAGTACAATTTAAACTGCGGACGACCGTTTTTGTTAAATGCACATGAACTATGAATGAGGATATACAGAAAAGGTTGCAGCTGTTGCTTGAGCAGTTGAATGAACGGGTGTATGGCAAACAGCAGTTTATAGCATTGGCCTTACTTTCGGCTCTGGCGGGCGAAAGTATGTTTTTGCTTGGCCCTCCCGGAGTTGCGAAGAGTATGATAGGAAACCGGTTGAAACTGGCTTTCAAGGATGCAACTGCTTTTGAATATCTGATGTCACGCTTTAGTACTCCTGACGAACTGTTTGGGCCGGTTGCCATTTCGAAATTGAAAAACGAAGATGTATACGAACGTCTGGTTGCAGGATATTTGCCTGCAGCCGATGTTGCTTTCCTGGATGAAATCTGGAAAGCAGGTCCCGCAATTCAAAATGCATTGTTGACAATCCTGAATGAACGGACATTCCGGAATGGGACAAAGGTTATTAAAGTTCCTTTGAAAGGTTTTATTGCAGCATCAAACGAATTGCCTGCAGTGGGACAGGGACTGGAGGCTTTATGGGACCGTTTTGTAATACGGTGTCTGGTGGGGAATGTTGAGGATATGGATGATTTTGACCGCATGCTGTTGGATGCGGAAGATTATGAGCCGGCAGTGAAACTGGAGTGGCAGATTGATTCCAAAGAGTATCAGGCTTGGCAAAATCAGATGGCACAGATAAAAGTTCCTTATTCTGTATTGGAGGTAATTCATTCTTTGAAAGACTTGATAGAATCTTATAATCAGAAACTGCAGAATGCCGGTGAGTCATCTCCCTTATTGTACGTATCCGACCGCCGGTGGAAAAAGTGTATCCGTATATTGAAAGCTTCTGCTTTCTTGAATGGGGCGGATACTATTCGCTTGTCTGATTGTTTGTTGTTGCGCCATTGTCTTTGGAGTGAGCTTTCCCAGCAGGATGAAATAAACAGAATGGTAGATGAGGCACTTTGCCACAGCCTGGAGTCGTACCTTCTGAATGTAGATACCTTGAAGCAGGATTTGGAGGAGTTGCGTAAAAAAATGGGCTCGGAACATGGACTTAGGGAAGAAGATGATCCGGGTTTGGTGGTAGTAGACGGGTTTTATTATCAAATACAGGGAGCCCGTATGCGTGAACGCTTGCTGATGTTTGTAGCCGATTATAAGCAGTTGACCAGTGAGGGCCAGTTGTTTTACTTGCAGAAAGATAAATATAAAGCTAATTGCTGTATTCTGAAAAAGTATGATGCGGTATTGCATGCCAAAGTATCGCCAGCCAAATGCTTTACTTTAACCAAAGGACTTCGTTCGGTTGTAATCAATGGCTATGAATACAAGTTACAATGTCATCCGGATTGTGCACCACTTCGTCAGGTCCCGCAGGTACAGGCCGGAGATGTTGCCCGCGAACTTTCTCAGTTGCATACACGTTTCACCGCTTTGAGTGGAAGCTATCAGGAGTTGGTCAGAAAAGAATTGGATTATGTAACAAGCCATTTGTTCTTGAGTAACGAAGAAAAACGTAGGGTAGAGGAGGTTTTGCAAACGCAGACATTAGGTATCAGTCGGTTTAAGAATGAATTAAAAGAACTGGAAAATGCATTCGCACAGGAAAACAAGGAGTACCCGATTGAAGGAATTGAAACAGATTTACTTCAATGAATTGAAAAAACGGACGCTGGAAACCTGGAAAGAGGAAGTGGCATCTGGAGTCGTAACGAAGCATGAAATGGAAGAGGAAATTTTATCCTATTACCGTCGGACAGTAGCTTCGTTGCAGGAGTTTTATTCGAAGTATACACCGGAGTGGGAGGCTTTTACATCTTCCGAACATTTGTCGTTGTCTGCTTTTATTGATTTTGTACGGCAGATGCGTATGACTTTCCGAAAGCGCTATCGTCTTACTGAATTTAATGTTGACTATTACTTGAATGAATGGAAGAAGACGGATGCTGGCACTTCGGATGCCGAAGTGCTGAAGCATTTGTTTTTAGACCGGTGGTATCAGGTACTTTCGGACAAGGAATACCATTACCAGTATCAGCATATTGTGTCGCTATGCAGTGCCTTTCCTTTGTTGGAAAGGAAGAAAGGCCTGCGTACGGACCGAAACCAGCAGGGAGAACGTTTTCAGTGGCTGTTGCATAACTATCCTCAATTGCATGAACGGATACTTCCTTATCAGGAAGAAATAAGCCGTAATCCTGTAATCCAGCAGTTGGTTGCCCTGCTTGGGAAAAAAAGGCGTGGAGAAAAACGCAGCTTTGACAGTTTTTCCGGTATTCAGAAAACTTGGGTGGAGCGGCATGCACCAAGCAGTGACATTGAAGGGATAGCCGTAGGTAATGATTTGGGAAAACTGTTGCCGGTGGAATACTGTTATCTGGCAGATGAGGTTTTGCATCCCTTTTTTCTACAGCGCTATGCAGAAAAACAATTGCAGCAGTTTGAGGGATATTCCAAAGAAATGGCGCCCGTTCAAATACGCAGACAAGAGAAAAATGGGCAGGGACCTTTTATCGTATGTGTAGATACTTCGGGTTCGATGCAGGGACAGCGTGAACGTATTGCCAAATCTGCTATACTGGCCATTGCTTTACTAACGGAAAAAACGGGGCGGATGTGTTATGTAATCAACTTTTCGGATGAGGCTGTGGCTTTAAAAATTAGCAACATTACACAGGGGATTCCTCTGCTGGATGCGTTTCTGAATAAGCATTTTGACGGAGGAACAGATATTTTGCCGGCACTTCGTGAAGCCAAGCGGGTAGTTCAGGCTGAAGACTTCCACGAATCAGACTTGCTGTTGATTTCGGATTTTGAAATGCCACCCCCAAGGGAAGAATTGCAGGCAATTTGTACTTCATTGAAAGCGCGTAAGTCTTTGTTTTATGCCATTTGTTTTGGGAGCCGGCCGGAAAGGGAATACCTCTCTATGTGTGAAAAATACTGGGAGTTATAACAGAAGTTATAGAAAGAGCATGCCATTCTCTGTCTGGATGGTTTCCTCGGCAAGCAAATACTCTAGTACCCGGGTGATTTTCTCTTTGTCAAAAGGTAAATCCAAATTCTTGATAATTTGTGCGGCAGGGGTAGGTGTGTGACTGATGTGTTGCAGCAATGCGTTTGCAATTTCATCAAACTCGCCTGTTTTCAGGCCGGAGCTATGCCTGGATAGACATACATCGCATACACCACAATTGTGCTCGTTCTTTTCACCGAAATAATGCAGAAGCATCCGGCTCCGGCATTTGTTTCCTTCTTCGGCATACGAAAGCATTGCTTCTATACGTTTTTCGTAGGAAGCTTTTCTGTCTTCGTAGACTTCTTTTTTCAGAAACAGGCGTTCTTTTTCCTGGCGTTCGCGGGTATATATAATGTATGGAGTCTTTTTGGCTGGAATATAGTGCAGGATATGTCGCTGACTCAGTGCAATCAGGATGTCGTAAATCTGCTGTCTGGATAACCCGGTGCGAAGTGCTAGTGTGTCTTCGTTGATGTAGGAGGTGTAATTGGCTATGCATTCGGAAAATTTGCCTCATGGCTAATCAACA
>ENA-UOJO01005518-UOJO01005518.1-human-gut-metagenome-genome-assembly--contig:-P57-NODE-5518-length-10036-cov-3.783789_pt1 | contig 10036 bp, 10 predicted proteins | sample MGYA00242351_ERZ723898 | MGnify/ENA metagenome assembly ERZ723898 | reverse complement strand
GGTTTGATGAGAAGAGACGAGAAATGTTGATGGGCAAACTGGAGGAAATCAATCAAAAACGGATTGCAGAAGCGCTGGAGAGCGAAAAAAAGAGCCTTGAAAAAGTTTCACGCAGTGACCAGCTTCGAATCGATCTGATTACCAATGTGTCGCATGATCTGAAAACGCCGCTGACTTCTATGGTGGGCTATATTGAACTCATCAAAAAGGAAGAATTGAGCGACCTTGTCAGAGATTATGTGGATGTGCTGTCTGAAAGAGCAGAAAAATTAAAAGAAATGATAAACAGCTTGTTTTCTCTTGCAAAAGCAAGCAGCGGCAATATCGAACTGCATCCGGAAAAGTTTGAACTGAATCGTCTGGTAGAACAGATCTTTGCAGATATGCATGATCATGTGAAAGAGAGTGAGCTGCAGTTTGTAAAACAGTTTACAGAGGAAAATACAGAAATCATTTCTGATAATATGTATTTTTACAGGATCTGCCAGAATCTGATTGAGAATGCGCTGAAGTATTCGGCAAAACATACGAGAGTATTCGTGAAAACTAATCAAAAAGAGTCTTCAAATCATCTGTGTCTGGAAATCACGAACACCGCAGGATATCCAATGGATTTTACAAAGGAAGAGATTATCGAGCGGTTTTTTCGTGGGGATAAGGAGAGGTCCAGTGAGGGGAATGGACTGGGACTTGCAATCGTAAGTACGTATGTAAAAGCGCTTGGCGGAGAGTTTGATATTAAAATCGACTGTGATCAGTTTAAGGCCTGCGTGGAGATACCACGTGAGAGAAGCAAAAGAGAGTTGGAATAAACTTTCCCTGGCAATCGAAGAAGCGTAGTAACAAAAGTGGTTAAATTTTATATATTTTTTAGTCGAATGCCTTGACAAATCCCTTGCATTGTGATTATATGAACATATGAACAGTTATTCATATGTTATATATGGAGGGAAAGGACATGGCAAAAGAAGTATTGACAGAAGAAAGACATAAAAATGATCATCACGAAGACACATGCGGCTGCGGGCACGATCATCACCACGAGGATGCATGCGGCTGCGGACACGATCACCATCACGAAGATGCATGCGGCTGTGGACACGAGCATCATCATGAGGAGCACAAAGAGGCAGATCATACTTTTGATCATGCAGAGAAGCAGGTGTATATTCTGGAAAACCTGGGATGTGCACATTGCGCGTCTAAGATGGAAGAAAAGATTCAGGCACTGCCTCAGGTAGAGTTTGCTGCAATTACCTTCGCGACAAAACAACTGCAGGTTGTGACGAATACGGATGCGGAGCTGTTAGAGGAGTTTCAGAAAATCTGTGCGTCCATTGAGAGTGAAGTGGTTGTGCGAAAAAGAGACGGAGGATCTACCGGAAAACGGGAGTCTGCAAAAGGCAGATTTTCAGAAAATAAAAAGGATCTGTGGGAGATAGGAATCGGAGCTGTTCTATTTGTTCTAGGGTTGGCAACACAGGAGATGAATGGATGGATTTCCTTTTTCGCACTGATCATAGGATATCTGATCCTTGGAAAGGATGTCCTTATCACTGCGGCAAAGAATATTGGAAAGGGCCATGTATTTGATGAGAATTTCCTGATGGGAGTTGCTACAATTGCAGCGATCGTAATCGGAGATTACAAAGAAGCAGTGGGGGTAATGCTCTTCTATCGTGTAGGGGAGTTATTTGAAGATATCGCAGTTGCAAGAAGCAGAAGTCAGATCATGGAGGCAGTTGATCTGCGTCCTGAGATTGTGAATCTTGTAGGGCAGGATGGAACTATACGGGAGATTCCGGCAGAGGAGGCAAAAGTTGGAGATGTGCTTCTCGTCCGTGCAGGAGACCGGATTCCACTGGAAGGTGTTGTACTGGAGGGGGAAAGCCGTCTGGATACTTCACCGGTAACGGGGGAACCGGTTCCGGTTGCCGTTGTACCGGGCAGCAGTGTGACTTCCGGATGTGTGAATCTTTCCGGTGTGCTGAAAATGCGTGCAGAGAAGGTTCTGGAAGATTCCATGGTTACAAGAATTTTGAATTCAGTAGAAAATGCAGCAGCCAGCAAGCCAAAAATCGACCGTTTTATTACAAGGTTTTCAAAAGTATACACACCGGTCGTGGTAGCACTGGCAGTGGCAACAGCAATTATCCCGTCGATCCTGACCGGGGACTGGAACTACTGGATTTACACAGCCATTACCTTCCTGGTAATCAGCTGTCCATGTGCGCTTGTGTTGAGTGTTCCGCTGGCATTTTTCTCAGGAATCGGAGCAGGTTCTAAAAAAGGAATCCTGTTTAAGGGCGGAGTTGCGATCGAGGCGCTTCAGAATGTAAAAGCAGTTGTAATGGATAAGACGGGAACGATTACAAAAGGAAATTTTGTCGTACAGGAGATTGTTCCGGCAGGATCATACAGTCAGGATGAACTCCTAAAGACAGCAGCATCCTGTGAAGAAGCATCTTCTCACCCGATCGCAGTCAGTATTATGGCAGCGGCAAACGAGAGAAGGCTTTCTGTTGAGCATGCAAAACAGGTAAAAGAAATTTCCGGAAATGGAATTTTAGCAGAACTCTCAGAAGGAACTGTACTTTGTGGAAACAGAAGGCTTTTGGAGCAGAATCAGGTAGATCTGTCTGCATATCAGCCGAAAACGTATGGAACAGAAGTATTACTGGCAGTAGACGGTGTCTGCAGTATATCTTGTGATTTCAGACACTGTCAAAGAGGATGCATCGCAGGCAGTGGCAGCCATGAAGCAGCAGAATATCCGGACAGTCATGCTGACCGGAGATGCAAAAGAGAATGCGCAGGCAGTGGCAGAGAAGATCGGAATTGATGAAGTGCATGCAAAGCTTCTGCCTCAGGATAAGGTAACAGAATTACAGAAGATCCGACAGAAACAGGGAAGCGTGATGTTTGTCGGAGACGGAATCAATGATGCGCCGGTTCTGGCAGGCGCAGATGTGGGAGCTGCGATGGGAAGCGGAGCGGATGCAGCGATTGAAGCTGCAGACGTGGTATTTATGACCTCTTCTATGGAAGCAATCCCGCAGTCTTTGAAGATTGCAAGAGCAACGGGAAGAATTGCAAAACAAAATGTTGCATTTGCGCTGGTGATCAAAGCACTGGTCATGGTATTTGGTCTGCTTGGTCTGGCCAATATGTGGATGGCTGTGTTTGCGGATACCGGTGTGGCGGTGATCTGTATTCTGAATGCAATCCGCATTCTGTATAAGAAACTGTAAATCCAAAATCAATGATATTACCGCAGGGCGGCACAGTCGAAAGGCTCTGCCGCTCTGTTTTCTTATGGAAACAGATAAGACGTTGACCGGCACCTGTTTTTTTCGTATAATAAAAGTCAATCGGTGTCTCAAAAACAAGAGCGGGATTACGGGTTTTGGGGAACCGGAAGGGAGAAAGAACATGAGAAAATTAGAAGTGGAGCATTGTGATCTGATACATTCTCATAGTGATACAGTCAGACAGATCCAGGAAAAGATTCCAGAAGAGCAGGAGATCAGAGGACTGGCAGATTTTTTTAAGGTATTTGCGGACGCCACCAGAATCCGGATTCTATGTGTGCTGTCCTGTTCTGAGATGTGTGTGTGTGATCTGGCACAGACACTGGATATGACGCAGTCGGCAATTTCTCATCAGCTCCGGCTGTTGAAACAGATGAAACTGGTAGTGAATCGAAGAGAGGGGAAGACGGTGTTTTATTCACTGGCGGACAGTCATATTAAGACGATCATGAATCAGGGGATGGAACATATCAGGGAATAGGTATGAAGAAAGAAGTAAAGCGAAGAGCCATAGAATGTGCGGCGGCTGCCGTTTTGTATATTGTTGCGATCGTGGGAAGCTCGTATGCAGAGCTGGAAAGAGAGATGCTTCTGCTGATATTTCTCCTACCGTATCTGATCATGGCTTTTGCGACGGTCAGGCTGCTCTGGAACAATCTGAAGAAAAGAAAGTTGTTTGACGAGAATCTGCTGATCCTGCTTGCCACAGCAGGTGCATTTGCAGTCCATCGCTATTCGGAGGCAGTGGGAGCGATGCTGTTTTTCCAGATTGGAAAGTTGCTGGAACTTATTTCCATGAGCAGGACGAGAAAATCCATTGAGAAATTTATGGATATCCGTCCGCAGTATGCCAATTTAAAGATCAGCGGCGGGGAGATGCAGGTACCGCCGGAAGATCTGAATCCGCGGCAGGTTATTATTATCAAGCCGGGGGAGAGGATCCCCGTGGATGCGATCGTGACACAGGGGAGCAGTACGTTAGATACCAAGGCGCTGACAGGAGAATCGGAGCCGAGGCATGTGAAGATCGGCAGTCATATTTACAGCGGAAGTATCAACTTAAGTGGTGTGCTGGAAGCACGGGTATTGAAGGCGTCTGCAGATTCGACAGCATCCAGAATCATTGATATGATATCCAATGCGGACAACAGACGGGCGCAGACAGAGAATTTTGCAGAAAAATTTACCCGGTATTATACACCGCTTGTAACGCTTTTCGGAATCCTGGTGATGATCCTTCCGCCGATGATGTTTGAAGGGGCACAGCAGGGGGCGTGGATCTATCGCGGGCTGATCGTGCTGGTGGCAGCATGTCCGTGCGGACTTCTGGTATCCGTGCCGCTGGCATTCTTAGGCGGGATCGGAGCAGCTTCCAGACAGGGTGTCCTCATCAAGGGAAGTAATTTTCTGGAAGCATTATCAAAGGCAGAGACTTTTGTATTTGATAAGACCGGTACTCTGACAGAGGGAGTATTCCGGGTAAAAGAAGTGTGTCCGAAGTCGATCACACCGGAAGAACTTCTGGAACTGACAGCATATGGGGAAGCATACTCCAGTCATCCGATCTCCGGATCTTTAAGGGAGGCTTACGGCAGGCCGATCGACAAAGCAAGGATCGGGGCAGTCAAAGAATTTCCGGGATTTGGTCTTGAGGCTGTTGTGGACGGCAAACAACTGGAGATTGGAAATTCCAAGTTTATGAACCAGCAGGGATATTTTTATCAACGGGTGGCTGATATCGGAACAGCAGTTCACGTAGCTGTGGACGGAGAGTATGCGGGCTATATCCTGATCACGGATGTGGTAAGAAAAGAGGCCGGCAGACTTCTGAAATGGCTGAAAAAACAACAGATTGAAGCGGTGATGATCACCGGAGATAATGAACGGGTGGCAGAAGATGTGGCCCGGCAGTTAAAGCTGGATTATGTATATGCAGGCCTGATGCCGGAGGAAAAGGTAGAGCAGGTCAGAGAATTTATGGAAAGCCATATGGAGGATGAGAAGCTGGCGTTTGTAGGGGATGGAATCAATGACTCGCCGGTTCTTGCACATGCGGATATCGGGATTGCCATGGGGGGCCTGGGCTCGGATGCAGCTCTGGAGGCAGCGGATATCATTTTGATGGAGGATGATCTTTCCAGGATCGTGAATGCGATCCGGATTTCCAGAGGAACGATTCGTGCGGTGAAGCAGAATCTGATCTTTGCCATTGGGATGAAAGTTCTTCTTCTGGTGCTGGCATCCTTTGGCTATGTAACAATGAAAAACGCAATTTTAGCGGATATGGCAGTGATGATGATCAACTTATTGAATTCATTCTGGGTGCTGAAATATCCGGAATAAGGGGTGTACAACATGAAAAGAGCAACATTGCTTGCATTGGCAGTATCTGCCTGTCTTTTGACAGGATGTACCAATGCACTCAAAGACGGAACCGGGTATCTGGAAGACGGAAATTATAAAGAAGCAGTGACCGCATTTCAGAAAGCGGTGGACGAAGGCAAGAAGACGGCGGAGGCATACCGTGGTCTGGGAATGGCATATTATGAGCAGGAGGACTATGAATCTGCAAAAGATGCATTTGAAAAAGCAATTTCAGCAGGCGGAGAAAAGAATCAGGTGATTTATAATTTCCTCGGAATCTGCGGGATGAAGCTGAATGATTACAATTATGCACTGGAGCAGTTTAATCAGGGAATCAGCCTGTCTCAGAACAGTGGTACGTCCATGGAAGATGCAGAAAGTATCAGCGAAGTGCTTCAGCAGATGCTGTTCAATCAGATCGTATGTTATGAAAAGCTGGGTGACTGGGAGAATGCAAAAACCAAGATCGCAGAGTATATTCAGGTCTATCCGGACGATGCAGATGCCCAGAGAGAAGCAAAATTTCTGGAGACCAGATAAAGAATACAAGGGAAGAAGAGGATACGCTGACTGCGGAGAAGATTCTGTGGTCAGCGTCCTTTATTCCCGGGGATGAGAAAGGAGAGCGTATGCCGGGATATCAGATTACCGAGTATTGTCATCGGATGATAAGGGAGCATATCAAAGAAGGAGACTGCTGTGTGGACGCAACGGCCGGCAATGGAAATGATACAGAATTTCTCTGTCGTCTGACAGGGGCAGACGGAAAGGTCTACGCATTTGATATTCAAAAAGCAGCAGTAGAACACACAAAAAAGCGTCTGGAAGAGGCGGGACTCTCAGAGCGTGCCGAGGTGATTCTGGATGGACATGAGCATATGGAGAACTATGTCCGGGAAAATGTGTCAGCGATCACCTTTAATTTCGGTTATCTGCCGGGCGGTGATCATCAGATCGCGACACAGGCTGATACAAGCATTCAGGCAATTGAGGCAGGGCTTCGCCTGCTGAAAAAAGGCGGGATCATGAGCCTTTGTATCTATAGTGGAGGAGACAGTGGATTCGCAGAGAAAGAGGCACTGTTGTCTTATCTTGAGACACTGGATCCCAGAACATTTTTAGTGATTGTAAGTACTTATTATAACCGGGAAAATCATCCGCCGATTCCGGCGTTTGTGATCCGGATCAAAGAAGAAAGGGGAGAATAAATGGGATTTTCAATGGATGTGGGAGTTCCTGTAGTGACCGTGTTTTTACAGGGGCTTTTAAGTTTTTTTCACCGTGTGTCCTTCCGCTTGTGCCGCTTTATCTGGGATATCTCTCAGGAGGCGCAGAGCAGGGAGAACTGTACGGAAAACGGGGGCGGCTGTTTGTCAATACGATTTGTTTTGTGATAGGGATCAGCTCCGCATTTTTTATGGTGGGACTTGGTGTGTCGGCAGCCGGAAGTTTTCTTAACAAGAATCAGGCAATGGTATCGAGGATCGGCGGGATTCTGGTGATTTTATTCGGTTTGTACCAGCTTGGGATTTTTGGAAAATCAAAGCTTCTGGGTACAGAGCACCGTTTCTGGTTAAAGCTCGACAAGTTGAAGATGTCACCGGTTGTGGCGCTTGTGTTTGGATTTACCTTTAGCTTTGCCTGGACGCCGTGCGTGGGACCGGCTCTTGCGAGTGTGCTTTTGATGGCGGGAAGTGCAGGAACAAAGCTGACAGGATTCCTTTTGATCGGTGTGTATACACTTGGATTTATCCTGCCGTTTCTTGCAGTGGGACTGTTCACGGCAAAAGTGCTCGGGTTTTTCAAAAAGTACAATTATGTTGTCAAGTATACGGTGAAGATCGGAGGAATCCTGATGATCTTTATGGGACTTCTGATGTTTACAGGCAAGATGAACGCGATCACCGGATATTTATCGGGAACAGCAGGAACACAGACTTCATCAAAAGAGACAACGAAAAAGGAAATAAAAGAAGAAAAGCAGGATACGTACCCGGCCACAGATTTTGTGCTGCAGGATCAGTATGGAAAGGAGCACAGTCTGGCAGACTATAAGGGAAAGACAATCTTTTTGAATTTCTGGGCAACCTGGTGTGGTCCGTGCAGAAATGAGATGCCGGAGATTCAGAAGATTTATGAAGAAACACAGCAGGAAGAAGACAGTGATCTGGTGATCCTGGGAATTGCCGCGCCGGGATTCGGACAGGAAGGAAGCCAGGAGGAGATCGAGGCATTTCTTGAGGAAAACGGATACACCTATCCGGTGCTGATGGATACGACAGGAGAGGTATTTATGCAGTATGGAATCAGCGCTTACCCGACAACTTTTATGGTAGACAAAGACGGAAATCTGTTCGGATATGTGCAGGGGCAGTTAAACGAAGATATGATGCGCAGCATTATCCGGCAGACGATGGAAGGCAAGAGAGAGTAGGAGAAAAGCAATGGCGTTATATGAAATGGAAGATGCGAAAGAACGCGTCATTTTAGTAGGCGTTCAGGAAAATGATGCGGAGCCGGAGGAAGAATCCCTGGATGAGCTGGCAGAACTGGCACGCACGGCCGGTGCAGAGGTAGCCGGCCGTCTGATCCAGAAACGAGAGGCGATGCATCCGGTGACGTATATCGGGAAAGGAAAGATCCTGGAGCTGAAGGAACTTTTGTGGGAGACAGACGCTACGGGAATCATCTGTGACGATGAACTGACTTCCGTGCAGCTGAATCATCTGGAGGAAGAGCTGGAATGTAAGATCGTGGATCGGACACTTCTGATCCTGGATATTTTTGCAGGAAGGGCAGTCAGCAGAGAAGGTAAGATCCAGGTGGAACTGGCACAGTTAAAATACCGTGCGGCGAGACTTGTCGGACTTCGAAATTCTCTTTCCCGTCTGGGAGGCGGAATCGGAACAAGAGGACCGGGAGAGAAAAAACTGGAGATGGACCGCCGTCTGATCAGCCGCCTGAAAAAAGAACTCCGGGAAGTGGAAGAACACAGAGAGAGGCTTCGTACTCAGAGAAAACGCTCCAATCTGAAGGTGGCGGCGCTGGTGGGATATACGTCAGCAGGAAAGAGCAGCCTGGAAAATGCGCTCACCGGAGCAGGTGTTTTAGAGGATGCGATGCTGTTTTCCACGCTGGATACGACGACACGTTCTCTGAGACTGGCAGATACACAGGAAATCCTGCTCAGTGATACGGTCGGATTTATCCGGAAACTTCCGCATCATCTGGTAGAGGCATTTAAGAGCACACTGGAAGAAGCGAAATACGCGGATATCATCATCCATGTGGTCGATGCTTCCAATCCGCATCAGGATACCCAGATGTTTGTTGTCTATGAGACACTGCGTCAGCTCGGTGCGGAGGGAAAACCGGTCATTACCGTATTCAACAAACAGGATAAACTGGAAACACCGGGATATTTCCGGGATTTTCATGCAGAGTACTCAATCCCGGTTTCCGCAAAGACAGGGCAGGGGCTGGAAGAATTAAAAGAAGCGCTGCTTGAGATTCTGCGAAGAGATCAGGTATATATCGAGCGATTGTATTCCTTCGCAGAAGCGGGAAAGATCCAGCTGATCCGCACCCAGGGACAGCTGCTGTCAGAGGAATATGTACCGGATGGCATTGAAGTGAAGGCATATGTGCCGAAAGAAATCTGGGGAAAAGTGTAAGAGATAAGAAAAGAATCCAGAAAGCCGGAGAGATGACCGGAATCTGGATTCTTTTGTTTATTGGGTCTTTTGTTTGTATTCCGTTCCCCACATAGCCATTGCATCCAGAACAGTCTTTAAGCTGTATCCGGTCTCAGTCAGCGTATATTCCACCCGGGGAGGCACTTCGGCATAGACTTTGCGGGTGAGCAGTCCGCTTTCTTCCATGGAACGCAGATTGGAAGTCAGTACCTTTTGAGATACCGTTCCGATCGACTTTTTTAATTCTCCAAAGCGCTTTGTACCACCTAAAAGATCCCGGATGATCAATACTTTCCAGCGGTCACTGATGAGCATTAAAGTTGTCTCTACCGGACATGCCAATAATTCTTTTTTCATAAAAATCCCTCATTTCTTCACAATAGTTTCTTTTGATGTGCACATTTAGAGTTGATTACACGATTTCGGAAAAAAAGAGATCGGAAATTGAATAACTTTAAAGATATTACGGATTATGCGGGATTATCAAAATCAGTCTTGAATTATATGGATGTTTTAAAAATTCTTAAAATATTTGGCGAAATTCGTGATATTAAAAAAGAGATTGCTATTTTTTATTTGAAAATGTGTATGAAAGGACGGAAATCAATCGCGGATAAAATCCTGTCAAAGATGGGCAGAAAAAATATTGGGGATTGGTTGAAATTA
>ENA-UOJO01005508-UOJO01005508.1-human-gut-metagenome-genome-assembly--contig:-P57-NODE-5508-length-10062-cov-7.199560_pt1 | contig 10062 bp, 9 predicted proteins | sample MGYA00242351_ERZ723898 | MGnify/ENA metagenome assembly ERZ723898 | reverse complement strand
AATTCCAATAAAACATTATCGTCTTTATCCCTTAATTCAAATTTTACCCCTTCTAATGGTGTACCTGGTTCGTCCCCAGTCCAATAATTCTTTTCAAGAGCTGTTTTATCAATGTTTAAGAAACCTTGTGGAATTGGTTCATCTTTTAATTCAAGTTTATGTGTAATTCCATTAGCAATTACATCAATTTTGTAAATCTTTTCATCTAATTGCCAACCTTCTGGAACTGAAACTTCTTTTATATAGTATGTACCTTTTCCAACTGTTATTGTCTTAGTATTTCCATTTTTATCTGTAACAAGTGTATTTACTAAACTTCCGTTAGCAAAATTATCTTTTGTTACTTCTGTACCTTCTGCAAAATCTGTTCTTACTTCATATTTTGCTCCTTCTACTGGTTGATCTTTTTCTGTACCTGTAATGTAGTTTTTGTCAGAAGCAACTTTTGTAATTTTTACATTGTTACCAAGAACTGGTGTATTATCTAACTCTAAATAGATTTTTTGTTCATTTTCTGTTATTCTAAAATAGTATTCTGTACTATCTAATTCATAATGATTTGGTGCTTGTATTTCATAAACTCTATATGTACCAAGTTTTAATTCTAAATCATCAGTAGAATAATTTGAATCTACTATTTTTCCATTTTCGTTTGTTTTTACAGTCCAATTCTTTGTTTCCTCAAAGTTTGTATATTCTATTTTAAATGTTGCATTTGCTAGTGGTGTTCCTGATACTTCTGCAGTCCATAAGTTATCATCATTTGATGTTTTGTAGATATTAAAATATCCACCTTCTTCAACATCATCTGAAGCTGTTACTGAAGCGTGTCCTCCGTTTTCTGTAACTTTAAAATAATATTTTTTATCATTCTTTTTTGAATGTTCAGGTGCTTCAATTTCCTGTAAATAGTAATCTCCAAGTTGAAGCTTTTCATTGTCAAATATTGTTCCATCTTCTTTTGAAACAGCTATTAATTCTTTACCTGTTTCATAAGATTTTACAATATTTCCATTTGTGTCATAAATTCCATATTTAGCTCCTGAAACTCCTTGACCTTTTTTTACTCCAGTCCATACATTATTTCTTTCAGAAACTTTTACTGCTGAAAAATAACCACCTGGAACTGGTGTATTTTTAACCTTTAATGTTTCACTATCGTCCATAAAATCTAATTTAAAAGAATAAGTTGAATCATTTAAAGTTGTATATTGTGGTACTGGTGTTGTTTCTTTTACATAGTATGTTCCAAGAGAAAGTCCTGTTATATGGATTTTTCCTTCGCTATTGGTTGTATAAGTATTAATCAAATTCATATTAGCATTGTATAAATTATACTTAGCATTAGGTATTAATGAACCTGATAATGTTCCATTCCAAATATTATCTGTTGCACTTGTTTTTTCAATTGTTACTTCTCCTGTTGGAGCAATACCTAATTCTGTATCAGCACTTCCATTTTCAAATGGATCTAGTGTTAAGGCATAATTTTGTACTGAATTGTTTGGAGCTTTACCATATAGAGCAGGATATGATTTACAACTTCCATCTACACCAATATAAGCTTGAATATTTGATACTATACTTTTTTGTGGTATATACACTTTAAAATTCTCGCCTGCTGAAAATGTTGTCTTTTGACTTCCATTTGTGCTAGCAAAATAACTTCCAGAAGGTAGTCCAGAAATTTGATATACATAGTAATCCCTTAAAGGAACATTTGAGCTTACACTATAAGTTTGTGAATAGTATTCTCCTTCTTTTGTTAGACTTCCAACTTTATTGATTGATACTTGTGGCGAAGCATAGTTATGTCCTGGATTATTTCTAGCATAATTTACTAGATTTACAATTGCATTTGCAATTTTATCTCCTCTTTCATCTCCACCTCTATATCTTGAAGCAGGATCAAATCCATACAAAATACAATACACAGCTTGTTTTGTTGCACAGAAAGCGTCATAATCATTTTCTACGCCCATTTCTGCAGGAGATTTATAAGGAAATCCATTAAATAAAACTCTCCATATTTCAGGATTTTGAATAGCTTCTGTTACTGTTACAGTATATCCGTCATATTCGCCAACGCCTGGAAGTTCACGATTGACACAATATGCAGGATAAAATTTTCCATCTTCCCCTGTATATCCAACGTATGTCGTTGTTACATAAGCCCAAACATTTCTATCGTCATTCCAATATTGCAAATGGTACTCTGCTTCTTTTACAGGATAAATATATGCGTTACTTACACTATACGCATTTACTACATTAATAAATGGTGTTAAATATGATGATAATAACAGTAAAATTATCATTACAATACCCATTTTCGCTTTAGTTGTTTTCATCAAAAATTCCTCCTTTTAATGTAAAAATCGTACAAAAAAAGAAGTTATTCAGACTGCTCTCTCTGAATAGCTTCTTTGCTCGCTACAATTTTTCATACTAATATTCTAGCACTTGAATTTTTGAATGTATACTGCAGGATTTTGCAATGTTTTTGCAAATATTTATGTTAATTTTTCTATTAATGTCCGTAATAGCATAGTGTTTGGATATATTCTCCATTATAATATTCATCTACTGCATATATCTTCATATTTGTACCTTTTAATATACTTGATTTAAAAGTATTATATGCACTCACGTTTTCATAGGTCCAACCATTTCTGTTTCCACCATAACAAGTACATATACTTGAATCCACAATTATTTGATATTGACTTACATCTGTTATTCCAAATTTATTTAATTGTTCTAAATTATTTGCAACCTCTGTTGTTATAGTGTTTCTTAATTTATTAATACAATTTTGATTTGCTTTAAATTCTCTTACTGGTGTTGATGGCTTTGGTGTTTCTACTGGTTTACTTTCTTCTTTCTTAGGTTCTTCAGCTTCTGGTTGTTTCTCTTGTACTGGCTCTGATTTAGGTGTGTTATTGATTTCTTGTTTAGGTTGAGTATTGTTATTTGATACAGTAGATTTATTTGCTGTACTATTTGAAGATTGTTTATTAGAAGCTGTTGTTTGTTTATTTTCTTGTTTTACTTCTTGCTTCTTATCTTCGTTTACAATTTCATCTTTTGTTATCTCTTCTTGTTCTTTTATTTCTTCAACTGTACTTTCAACAACTACATTGATTGGTTCTTCTTCTTTTTCTTGAACTTCTTCAATAATGTTTTGACTTTCTACAATTGGTGGATTAGCTTCTTTTTCTTTGTTATTAACTAATCCAACTCCTCCTGCAACTCCTGTACTTAAAATAATTCCTATTATTAAAAATAAAAAACGTTTCATCATTCATCACTTTCCTTTCTATATTTTTATGCCATTCCTAAGATTTCCTTGTTTCCGTGATAAATAATAAAACTCTTCTTCTTTAGTATATTTTACATCATTTTCGCTTTTATGTCAAATTTGTTTATCTCAATCTGTATTTTTCCTGTAAATGTAAAAAGAATCTATTTGTTTCCTCTATCATTTCTGGCTGTAAATCCATTCTATACATAAATTTAGGTATTATAACTTTAGATCTTCTAAAATCAAATCTAGTAAATTCTATTTTTTCATTTTCTAAATCTAATTTGTTTATCTTATAACCTTGTGAAGTCCACGCTTCTGCTATCATACCTTCTTTATTATTAAAGAAATATGTTCTATATTTATATGCAGAATCACATAGCTTGAATTTTAAAATCTTTTCAATATCCTTAAATGTTAATGTTATAGTATTTTTTCTTGAATTATGAAAATATGCTATTAAATTTATAAATTTACTTTCCTTTTTACTCTTTTTGGCTTTCTTATTTTCAATGTCTGATAATAACTCTCTTAAATTAACAGTATTTATATCTTCATCTTCTACATCTACATACTCTACAATGGAATCTTTGCAATAAGTATGAACATAAGCAATATTTCTAATAGTTTTGTCATTTGAACATCTTTTGAAAATTATTTCTTTGCTCTGTTCCATCTTAATTTCTTTTGAACAAATATAACATTTTCCTTCTTGCCTATCCCATATTTTTTTATATCTTCCCACACAATTTTGAATGTCTTTGTGATTTTCAAGCTCTTCAAAATATTGTCTATCTAAAAACACATTTCTTGACGTATCTATCTTATGCTCTGTAATTAAAACTGTATCTGCCATATTTCGCAATGCTTTTTCTTTATTATTAGGTACAGTAAAAATACTTCGTCCAAAAGAATCTGTTTTCCAGTATTTTTTTATTAGCTGTTCGCTTGTAGAATTTTTATACAATTCTCTCATCATTTTTAAAAGAAAAGCATTTATAATAACATCTATATGTTTAAATACTTCCATTGATTCTTCACATTTATGATAAGTAGCAAAACCACTAATTTTAGAATTTAAAGCTTGTATAAGTTTTCCTTGCGTCCATTTTCCTTTATTTCCAAAGATTAGTTTTTCAACTTCCATTTCAAATTTATCAACTGCTTTTTGTGATGGAATACATCTAATAACTCCATCTATTTTACAATAGAATCTTGATAAAAATTCAAAACCATCTTTAATGTTTACTATTTTTGTTTTACTTTCTGAAATCTTTAAACCTCTTTCACTTGCAAATCCTATAAGCTCTTTTTTAAGATTCTCTGCGTCCTCTCTTGTTCTTGCTGTGATACAAACATCATCAGCAAATCTTATACAAAATCCATTTTTAAAGTCTGTAACTTGTTCTCCTTGTAAATTAAACAACCTCTTTTGCAGTCCATCTAATGTCATATTTCCTAATATTGTACTTAAATTGCTCCCTAATGAAATACCTTCTTCTCTATTAAAAAATTCCCCATTTAGAATAAAACCTGATTGCAAAAACTCTTTTAATACAAATTTATTCATAGGAATATTTTCTAAAAGCCATTTATGAGAAATTGTATCGTAGTATGACTTTATATCAGATATTAGAATCCATTCAGGAGCGTCTACATCTGTTAAGCAATCCATTATATAAGCGTGTACCTGTTCTGGCGATCTTCCTTTTCTAAATGCAAAACTTTTTCTATCTGCAGTTGCTTCTGCTATTGGTTCTAATCCATAAGAATATAAAACTTGCATAGCTCGATCATACATTGTTGGAATACCGACTTGCCTTTCTTTATACGTTTTCTGGTCTTTAAATATAAATTGTTTTAATGGACTAGCTTTATAATTTTCTTTGTTTAATAAAATACTTGCCTTCATCTTATCACTATCTCTTCGCCAAACTACTTTATCAATTCCAGCACTTGACTTTGATATTTCAGAAACCTTTCTAACAGCAAGCATTTTAGCTTCACTAGAATATATAATTTTGTCTTGTAATTGTCTTATTTTAGCTTCATTTTTTGAAAATACAGCTCTTGTTAATTTACATTGCAATTCAAATATTTTTCTTTCAGCTCTATCAAAATCATAGCAACGCCACAATTTTCCTAAAATTTCTTCATCAAAATCACTTCTAATATATATATAATCTTCCAATTCCTTATCTTTAATGTAACTTTTTGGAATATATATAACTTTCCCCTCGTTCATATATATCTCCCCTTTGTACTCCTTATATTCTAATTACCAATTCAATAGGGCAATGATCACTACCTTTAACATCTGTTAATATATTAGCTTCCCTTATCTCCTTCTTTAAATAGTCCGACACTAAGATATAATCTAATCTCCAACCAAATTCACTATTAGTTCTATCAATAATATCATTAGTCCAAAAAGTATATTTTCTCATTTGAGGGTGCATATATCTATATGTATCTATTAATCCCATATCTAGTAATTCATTAAAATTACCTCTTTCTTCATCAGAAAATAATTCTAAATTTTGGTGTTTATTTAGATTGCAAATATCTATATTCTTATGACATACATTAAAATCTCCACAAACAATTACATCTTTTATATTGTTTAATCTTTCAATATATTCATACAAATTATTATCAAATTCATCTCTATATGCAATTCTTTCAGATGTTCTTTGTGAGCAAGGTACATATACACTAACCACATAAAAATCGTTATATTCAAGCGTTAAAACTCTTGATTCATAATCTATATCCTCCATTTCTCCGTATTCATTTTCAATTTCTATTCCATTAATTACATTTTCTGCTTTTTCTTTTGATAAAATTGCAACTCCTGAATATCCTGATTTTTTTGCATAATTAAAATATTGATAATATCCATCTATTTCAAAATCTTTCATTTTACTTGCAACTTTTGTTTCTTGAACACAAACAATATCAGCTGACGATTTTTTTACAAAATCTATAAAACCATTATCAATGGAAGACTTTAATCCATTTACATTCCAAGATATAATTCTCATAACTTTCCTTCCTTTACTACTAAATTTAGTTGTAAAATCATTCCAAATGTTTGGTTAGTTAAACAACTACGCTAATTATACCGAATATTAGGTTTTTAGTCAAAAAAAGAGCAATAAACAGTAAATGTTTACTACTCTTTTCTATCAAATTTCTTTTAATATCTTTTTTAATAATTCATATATATTTTCTATTTCAACAGGATATACAGAATAACCATTTATTGAATATTTATGCTCCTCGTCATCTTCTATATAAAAATACCAACAAACATCATCTAAATTATCAGATGTATATTCTTTCTTTCCTATATTATCCCAATCAGATTCGTTTATAATATTAATAATATCATTTATATAGGTATTTGACTTTATATTTTTTACTATCAATTTACTTTCTATTTCTTTAAAACCATTATCCTTAATTGATAAAGTTTGATAGCTTTTTATAAATTCTTCTGCATTTGGTATATTATTAGGAACAGCAGAATGACAATATTCAAATTTATATATATCTTCATTTTCTTTTTTTGATAGTTTATAATATGTTCCTCCACCAAAGAAAACTTGATGATAATAGCCTATAATCATAAATCCTCCCTATTTAAAACCAATAATCATACATATATTTTAGTAATTCTTCATTTAATTCATATTCTGTAGATTCTGCAATAACTGAATCAATCTCACAAAAAGGACATAATGCTGTCTTTTTACCGTTTTTTTCATCTACCCATTCTTTTATTTTTTTTGGATCATATATTCTTAAACAATAAAAGCAACCACATTTTTTAGAATTATTTAATTCTTCTTCATTATATATAGAATGATTATGTGCAATATTAGAATATTTTTCTAATTTCCATTTTTCCATAATATTGTCCTCCTAAAATTGTAATTTGTATTATAGTTCTTTAAATTTAAAACCTGTAATATTGTTTTCTTCTACTACTTTCTTAAATTGTTCTGTTACATAAGATATTCCTTTTGGAAATTCTGGTAATTTAAAAATAGTTGCATTCTTCAATTTCTTTGTTCTAAAAACATATTTAGTTACCCTCATAACTCTACCTGAAGAAGAAAATCGTTTTAATTCCGATTTTTCATAATCAAGACAATCTATTATATCAGTCACATTTATAACATAAAATATTTTATTTTTGTTTTTTAGTTGAAATATTTGAGAATGCTCTTTTAAATATGGGTATAAAACATTATATGCTTTTTCATTTATAATATATGAACTTGTACTTATACTAGATACATCTCCGATAGGTTTCTCTATTTCATCTTTATACTTGCTTAAAGCAAATAAGTCAAAATTTCTATTTTCTACTTTTTCTCCATCAAATTCATAAGTCTTATATCCACTTTTGTTTAAAGTTTCATAAGCCCTATAATTGCGATCTAGCCATAATTCATAAATTTTTATATTTGACTCGTTATCTTTATCAATTCTTCTTTTTGTTCGTAAAGTAAGCTTTGATAATGAACTAATTGTATGTCCTAAATCAAATCCCATAATTTCATCCCCTCTACAACTTACTATTTTTTTTCTAGTTTTAGAATTTCTTCTTTGTATGATTCAAGCCATTCATTAAAATAACCATTAATAAATTCTTCTATGCTTACATTTAACTTATCTAAATATATTCCTATCTCCATAGACATAAATCCATAGTTATCTTCTTGCATATAAAGATTTGTCATACTTGAATCTTGTTCATCAGGAATTAAAAAAATATAATATGTCTTTCCATCAAATTCCTTTTTATATCTTATACATTCTATATTTTCTTTATCCATTATTCAAATACCTCCTAAATTTTATTGCAAATTAAATTTTTCCTTACAGCATTGTCTTATTATTTCATTTTTTTCATCTTCTGTTAGTTCTCTCTTTTGCTCATCAATTTTAAATTTAATTCTATCAACTACTGTTTCCATTGCATTATCAAGCTTTTTAGTTGAAAATACTTTTTGATTTAATTTTATAGACTTCTCTATTTTTTCTTCTCTACTTACGAAAAAATACACAGCAATAGCAAGACCAAATATAGTTCCTAAAATAAACCAATAATACTGTTCCATAATACTCTCCTTTTGATGTTTTTCTATTTTCTTCCAAAATTATATCATATTTGACAATTTTAAACAACTTACTTGCTTATTAAATTGCCAATTTTTTCTTTACATTCAGAACATATTAGCTTATTTTTATATTCAATTAGTCCTTTGGTATTACTACAAAAGGCACAATTTACTTCATACTTTCTTAAGATAATAGAATTTCTGTCTACAAATATCTCCATTGGATCTTCTTCTAAAATTTCAAATTTACTTCTTATTTCTTTTGGTATTACGATTCTTCCTAGTTTATCTAAACATCTTATAGTTTTCTTTTTCTCTTTCATTTTTTAATCCTCTTATTCATATTTTATTAATTTCTTTGACTTTTTTTCCTTGACATATAGGACAATTATGACCTCTATTTCTTTCATTTATCGAACACAACCATTCGTGGTCTTTTTTACACTTCCACCATACAATTTTATTTGAGCCAGGAGCTACTTTATTAGGCTTTAAGCCTTTATTTCTTTTAAAATTCCATTCTGAAGCTAATTTAGGATTTAATGTTTTTAAGTCATTATATCCAGGAATTATTTTTCTCTTTGAACAAATAGGACAACCTGATTTTTTATAATTTCTTGAATTGATTACGCCTTCAAATTCGTGTCCTTCCTTGCATTTCCACCATACTCTTTTGTTAGATCCACTTCCGACATTATAAGGTGTTAATTCTCCATTTTTTTCATAATTCCATTCACTTGCTAAATATGGATTAGTAGTTGCTAAATCATTAATTCCTTTAACAATTAATTTATTTGCACAAACAGGACAGCCATTTCCTTTAACTCTTCCAGAAATTGCACTAGAATAACTGTGTCCTTTATCACACGTCCACCATACCTTTTTATGACTTTGATATGTAACTTGGTCAGGTGTAATTCCTCCGTTTTTCTTAACGTCCCATTGCTTTGCTAAATCAGGGCATTTTGATTCTAAATCGTTTTCTCCTGGTATTGCTCTTTTTCCACTACAATAAGGACAACCATTTCCATTTGTTCTTGCATATATAACAGCTTCCCACTCGTGTCCTTTTTCACATCTCCACCACACCTTTTTATTTGAGCTAACTGTAACCATTGACGGTTTTAATTCTTTATTTTTTTCATCATTCCATTCTTTTGCAACATCAGGACATTTAGTTGCTAAATCATTAAATCCTTCATCAATTTTTCTGCTTGCACAATAAGGGCAACCAACACCAGAACTTCTACTTGCAATAACAGCTTCCCATTCGTGTCCTTCTTTACACTTCCACCATACTTTTATATTACTTCCACAAGTAACCTTTTCAGGAGTTAAATCTCCATTTTTTTCTTGATTCCATTCAGAAGCAAGTTTTGGTCGCATAGTTTTTAAATCATTTAAACCTTCTACAACTTTCTTACCATTACAACCAGGACATTTAGCACCTTCAACTCTATTTTTTACTGTATCTTCCCATTCGTGTCCTCTATAACATTCCCACCATACCTTTACATCACTATCTTCAAGAGTAACAACTGGATTAATACCTAAATTTCTCTTAAAATTCCATTCTTTTATTAATGTTTTATTACGTGATATATTTTTCTTATTATTCTCTATTTT
>ENA-UOJO01005502-UOJO01005502.1-human-gut-metagenome-genome-assembly--contig:-P57-NODE-5502-length-10074-cov-41.995509_pt1 | contig 10074 bp, 7 predicted proteins | sample MGYA00242351_ERZ723898 | MGnify/ENA metagenome assembly ERZ723898 | reverse complement strand
GGCCTGGAAAAGTTCCCCATCCCGTATGTGCTCACCAACTGCCACAACAGCCTGTGCGCCGTGGGCGGCACCATCAACGAGGATGACCACCGTTTCGGCCTGTCGGCTGCCAAAAAGTACGGCGGCATCTTTGTGCCCCCGCATCTGGCTGTCATCCACCAGTACATGCGTGAAAAGTTTGCCGGCTGCGGCAAAATGATCCTTGGCTCGGACTCCCACACCCGCTACGGTGCACTGGGCACCATGGCCATCGGCGAGGGCGGCGGCGAGCTGGCAAAGCAGCTGCTGGGCCGCACCTACGATGTGGCCCGTCCGGGTGTGGTGGCCATTTACCTCACCGGCAGCCTGCCTGTCGGCTGCGGCCCCCACGATGTGGCCATTGCGCTGGTGGGCAAGCTGTTCAAGAGCGGCTATGTCAAGAACAAGGTCATGGAGTTCGTCGGCCCCGGCATCGCATCTCTGCGGCAGGATACCCGCAACGCCATCGACGCCATGACCACCGAGACCACCTGCCTGTCCTCCATCTGGGAGACCGACGAGACCACGCAGAAGTTCCTTGCCGTGCACGGCCGTGCTGCGGATTACAAGAAGCTGGCCCCGGCGGACCTTGCCTACTATGACGGCGTTGTGGAAGTGGATCTGTCGGCCATCCGTCCGATGATCGCTCTGCCCATGCACCCCTCCAATGCCTTTACCATCGAAGAGCTGAACGCCAATCTGGAGGACATCCTGCACGCCTGCGAAGAGGATGTGCAGAAGCTCATCGGCCGCAAGGATGTGCACCTGGACCTGTGCGGCAAGATCGAGAACGGCAAGCTGCGGGTGGACCAGGGCGTGATTGCCGGTTGTGCAGGCGGTTTGTACGACAGCATCTATGAGGCGGCTTCCATCCTCAAGGGCCGCACCGGCGGCTGCGGCGACTACGCCCTCAGCGTGTACCCCGGCAGTCAGCCCATCATGATGGAACTGGTGCGCACCGGCGTGATCAGCGAATTGATGGCCAGCGGTGCCACCGTGCGCACGGCTTTCTGCGGCCCCTGCTTCGGCGCAGGCGATGTGCCCGCCAACGGGGCACTGTCCATCCGCCACACCACCCGCAACTTCCCCAGCCGCGAAGGCTCCAAGCCCGGCAATGGCCAGCTGGCGGGTGTGGCCCTGATGGATGCCCGCAGCATTGCGGCCACCACGGCCAACGGCGGCATCCTGACCCCGGCCACCGACATCGACTACGATTCCACCGTGCCGGAGTACCAGTACGATCCTTCCAGCTACGACACCCGCGTGTATCAGGGCTTTGGCAAGGGCGACTACGACGCCCTGCTCAAGCTGGGCCCCAACATCAAGGACTGGCCGGAGATCGCACCGCTGGGCAACAACCTGCTGCTGAAGGTGGCGTCCTACATCACCGACCCTGTTACGACCACCGACGAGCTGATCCCCTCCGGTGAGACTTCCTCCTACCGCTCCAACCCCCTGGGCCTGGCCGAGTTCACCCTCAGCCGCAAGGACCCGGAGTATGTGGGCCGTGCCAAGGCCGTGCGTGCTGAAGAGGAAGCCCGCCGTGCCGGTACGGCAGACGACGCCCTGCTGGCAAAGGTGCACGCCGTGCCCGGCTGCGAGAACCTGACCTGGAACGACCTGCAGATCGCCTCCACCATCTTTGCAGTCAAGCCGGGCGACGGCTCCGCCCGTGAGCAGGCCGCCAGCTGCCAGCGTGTGCTGGGTGCCGGGGCCAACATCGTCACCGAGTATGCCACCAAGCGTTACCGCTCCAACCTGATCAACTGGGGCATGCTGCCCCTGCAGCTGGCCGGGGCTACGCCCTTCGGACTGGGGGATTACATCCTCATCCCCAATGTGCGTGAAGCGCTCAAGGGCGACCTGAAGGACATCAAGGCCTATGTGCTGGGTGATGAACCCAAGGCATTTGACCTCTACATGGCTCCGCTGACCGACGACGAGCGTCAGATCCTGGCCGACGGCTGCCTGATCAATTTCTACAAACATTAAAGAGGCGTTTCCATGTCCTGCGATCTTCACAACCATTCCACCTGTTCCGACGGCTCGGTGCCCATCCAGCGCCTGCCGGGCATCGCGGCCCGTACCGGACTGCACGCCATTGCCATCTCCGACCACGACACCACCCTGAGTGCGGCGTACTGCTACGCCCATCCCCGACAGGAGGGCGTGGAGCTGATCCCAGCGGTGGAGCTGACCGGTTACGATTTTGAGCGCCAGCACCGGGTGCATCTGCTGTGCTATTACCCCAACCTGGACTGTGTCCCGCTCCGGGAGCACTGCGAGATCATGAAGCAGCGGCGCAATGCCTGCGGCCTGCAGACGGTCCACGAGTTGGAGGCGATGTACCCGCAGTTCACCGAGGAGCTTGTCTGGGAGACGGCGGCCGAAAGCGGCGTGATCTACAAAAGCGGCATCATGCAGGTGCTGGGGGAGCTTGGCCTGAGTGACGGCAGCATTTACGGCGAGACCTACCACAAGCTGTTCGGCTGGAATCCCCGCGGTATCGTGCTGCACTCGCCGGAGTATCTGCCGGTGCGGGAAGTGCTGGCCACGGCCAAGGCCAGCGGCGGTGCAGTGGTGTTTGCGCATCCCACCGTCTACAAGAGCATGCCGCTGGTGCGCGAATTGGCGGCAGAAGGCGCCATCGACGGCATTGAGGTGGACCACCCCAGCAACAGCCCGGAGGACCGCGCGGAGTGCGTGCAGCTTTGCCGGGAATACGGCCTTGTGCCCACGGCCGGGACGGATTTCCATGGCCGCAACCACAAGGTGCCCCATCCCATCGGCACTTGTACCGCTCCGGACGAGACGGTCACCCGCCTGCAGGAGATCGCCCGCAAACGGGGCGGCGGCAATGGCACACGATAAAGCCGGAAAAGGCTTTTCCTTTATAAGAAAGAGAGAGGAAGTTTGAAACCATGAGCAAGGAATTCAGCTTTGCAAACAAAGGCACCTGCTCCAAGCAGACCAATTTTGTCCTGAACGACGACCACACCATTGCGTCCATCGAGGTCATCGGCGGCTGCAACGGCAACCTGAAAGGCATCTGCCAGCTGGTCACCGGCATGAAGGCCGAGGACGTCATTGCACGTCTGGACGGTACGCTGTGCGGGTTCCGCAACACCAGCTGCCCGGACCAGATCGCACAGAACCTGAAGAAGGCTCTGGAAGAGATGAACTGACCGGAAACCAATCGAAACGCGGGCACCGCGCTTTGCAGAAATGCAGGGCGCGGTGTCTTTTTTTTTTGTGTACGGGAAAAACGAAAAATGCACAATATGCAATCAAATGAATAAGAATGCAATAATATGCATTTTTGATAAGTCGGACTTTTGAGAGGGAAGTGAGTGAAAGAACAAAAATGTGTTGCACTTCCCAGAAAACGCACTCGAAGTGCAACACGAGCGTAACGGGAAAAGGGGGTACTTCCGGATGCAGTTGCACTTGTGTTACGCTTCTGAACGGACCGATTTTTGAATTTTTTGCATTTTTGTCCCGAAAAATTGCGCAAAACCCCTTGACGATGAGATGTTCTTGTGATACTCTTGTGACACAAGAGTTGCACTTGTGAAACGCACGAGTTGCAAAACGGATTTGCAACGCGCAACCGATCAAATGCAAAACGGCTTTTATACAAAAAGCTGTATCAGGAGGATGTCTTATGAAACTCGAAATGCGTACTGTTCAGAAGATCGCGGCAGCTGCTATGACGCTGGCTGTGATGTTTGGCTGCGCATCTCCGCTCAAGCCTCTGGCTGCGAGCGCTGCACAGAACACTGTGTCGGTTTCTGCGGACATCGACGAAGAAAACTCCTACATCAGCGCACAGGACCAGATGTACCAGAAGGATTTCCTGAAGCTCGTCAACAAGGCCCGTGCAAAGGCCGGTCTGAACAGCGTGGAGCTGGGCGATGCCGCCCACAATGCCGCCGCTGCTGAGCGTGCCGAAGAGCTGGCTACCACGTATTCTTATGTGCGTCCCAACGGTCAGCGCGACTTCACCGTTTTTGCCGAGAACGGCATCGGCGATGTGTCCGTTGGCGAGAACTATCTGGCCGGCGTGTCCACTCCGGACTCTGCCATGGACCAGTGGATGAACCTCGATTTCGCCCGTGAGCGCATCCTGAATGTGGATGCCACCACCGTGAGTGTCGGCCACTATGAGGGCGGTGCCTACGGCAACTACTGGGTGCTGATCTTCTCTTACCCCGAAAACTCTCACACCGATGACTTCCGTCAGGAAGTGCTGGATCTGGTCAATGTCGAGCGTGCAAAGCACGGCCTGACCCCGCTGGTGATGGGCGATGCCAACCTGACCGCTGCCGCACAGAAGCGTGCCGAAGAGATCGCTACCGTCAACTCCCATACCCGTCCGGATGGCAGCAAGTGCTTCACCGTGCTCAAGGAGTACGGCGTGACCGCAGCTCCCACCGGTGAGAACGCCGCCTGGGGCAGCGTTTCTCCGCAGGAGGTCGTGGATGCCTGGATGCAGTCCGAAGGCCATCGTGCCAACATCCTGAACCCCGAAGCCCGTGCCATGGGCGTTGGCTACTACTACAACAGCAGTAGCACCTGGGGCCATCAGTGGATCCAGATCTTCACCAAGTGATATCCTCTTCATCATCATACCAAGATACCTTCTCCCTTTCTTGAAAAGTTGTGTGCGAGGAAAGCCCGGCAGCGAAAGCTGCCGGGCTTTTCACTTGCACAAATGGCGTTTTATGTTATACTGATTCTGAATAACACGCAGGAGGAACCATTGTGGAGGATTACCGGACCATCCGCGGTACGGCCGTGGGCGAATACGAAGAGAAGAAGAGCCGCTTCATTGCGCAGCTCTCCTTTGCGGACAGCGAGGAGGCCGCCGTGGCATTCCTGGAGCAGGTGCGCGCGGCCAACCGCACGGCGCGGCACAACGTGTATGCTTACCGGCTGCGGGAGGGGAATCGGGAACGCTACTCCGACGATGGCGAGCCGGCCAAAACGGCCGGGACCCCGGCACTGGAGGTGCTGCAGCACAGCGGCCTGACGGATCTGATCGTGGTGATCACCCGTTACTTCGGCGGGGTGCTGCTGGGTACCGGCGGGCTGGTGCGTGCGTACACCACGGCCACGGCCCGCGCGCTGGAAAATGCCGAGGTGGTCACGGTGCGCAGTGTGGTGGAGCTGCGCATGACGGTAGACTATTCTCTTTACGAGCGGGCATCCCTGCTCATCGACGCCGCCGGGGCAAAGCAGGCTGCGCCGGAGTTCACCGACCGGGTCACCCTGCGCTGGCAGATGCCGGAACACACCGAAGGTCCGCTGCTGGAACAGCTGCGGGAGCTGACCCGGGGCGGGGCGGAGACAGCAGTGTCTGAGCCATTCTATGCACCTTTTTAAAAATCAAGTGAATTTTAGGAGCTGACACAGAACTTCCCCCTTCGACAGGGCCGTTGTGCTACAATTGCCGCAGGCGCGGCGCGTGGGATCGGCTGCGCCGGGATTTCCGGTGGAAAGGGGGGGAGAAGAACCAGAAAAAGGGAGGGGACCAGCATGGATGTGCGCCAGAGAACCGAAGAGATCGAACACCTGACCTTTGCACCGTGGGCGACCTTCAGCGATGCCAGCCGCGGCCGGGCGGTGCCGGAGCCGCAGGATCCGCTGCGCCCGGTGTTTCAGCGTGACCGCGACCGGGTGCTGCACTGCAAGGCGTTCCGCCGCCTGAAGCAAAAGACCCAGGTATTCCTGTCCCCGGAAGGGGACCTGTACCGCACCCGGCTGACCCATACGCTGGAGGTGTCGCAGATCGCCCGCACCATTGCCCGCGCCCTGCGCCTGAACGAGGACCTGACCGAGGCCATCAGCCTGGCCCATGACCTGGGCCACACGCCCTTTGGCCACGCCGGAGAACGGGCGCTCAACCAGCTCTGCCCGGGCGGGTTCAAGCATTATGTGCAGAGCCTGCGGGTGGTGGACAAGCTGGAAAAAGAGGGCAGGGGCCTCAACCTGAGCTGGGAAGTGCGCAACGGTATCGTGACCCACACCAAAGGCACCTGGGCTGCCACCCCGGAAGGGCGCATCGTACGCATGGCAGACCAGATCGCCTACGTCAACCACGATATCGAGGACGCCGTGCGCGCCGGTGTGCTGGACCCGGACATCCTGCCCAAAGACTGCACCGCGGTGCTGGGCACCACCAAATCCGCCCGCATCACGACCATGATCAACAGCATCCTGCGCAATAGCGACGGCAATGTACGGGTGGGTACGGAGGAGAATGAGGCCTTTCTGGCCCTGCGGGACTTCATGTACGCCACCGTCTATGTGGACAAAACCGCCAAACGCGAGGAACAAAAGGTGGACAAGGTGATCGGGGAGCTGTATGACTACTACCTGAACCACATCGACCGGATGTCCAATTTCTACGTTCAGCTGGCGTATCAGGAAGGCCGTGACCGCGCGGTGACCGACTACATCAGCGGTATGAGCGACGAGTTTGCCATCCGTACCTTTGAGGAGCTTTTTGTGCCGCAGAAGTGGCATGTTCTATAAACCGGAAAGGTCGTTTGAAAATCCATGATCCCACACGAATACATCGAGGAACTGACCCGCCGCACCGACATCGTGGAGTTGGTGGGCAGCTATGTGCAGCTCAAGCGCAAGGGGCGGCTGTACGGCGGGCTGTGCCCTTTCCACAGTGAAAAATCGCCCTCCTTTTACGTCTACCCGGACACCCAGAGCTTTTACTGCTTTGGCTGCGGGGCCGGCGGCGATGCCATTACCTTTGCCAAAAAGATCAACAGCATCGACTACCCGGAGGCCGTCAAGATGCTGGCGGCCCGGGCTGGGATGCCGGAGCCCCAGGAGGACGACAAGACCGGCCGGATGCGCAGCCGCATCCTGTCCATGAACAAGGAGGCGGCACGGTTTTTCCATGCCTGCCTCAACTCTACGGTGGAGGAGGCCCGGCAGGCCCGTGCCTACTGGCGACGGCGCGGCCTGGACGACAAGACCATCGTCCGGTTCGGGCTGGGCTATGCCCCCGACGACGGGCAGGCCCTGTATCAGTTTTTGCGCGACAAGGGCTACAATCAGCAGGAGCTGGACGCCAGTGGTCTGTTCAAGCGCAGTCCGTCCGGGCGGATCTACTGCCTGTTCTGGAAGCGGGTGATGACCCCCATTTTTGATCTGCGGGGCAACATCATTGCCTTTGGCGGCCGCGTGCTGGATGACTCCAAGCCCAAATACGTCAACAGCCCGGAAACGCTGGTCTACCACAAGTCGGACACGGTATTCGCGCTGCAGATCGCCAAGCGCAGTGCGTCCCGGCGGTTCGTGCTGTGCGAGGGCTATATGGACGTCATCAGCATGCAGCAGGCCGGCATCGACACAGCAGTGTGTGCCTGCGGCACGGCCCTGACCCCGGATCAGGTGCGGCTCATCAGCGAGTACGCGGACGAGGTCATCCTGAGCTACGACTCGGACGAGGCGGGCCAGAAGGCCACCCTGCGGTCGCTGGAGCTGTTCCGCAACAGTCCGGTCAAGGTGGGCGTGCTGCAGATCCCCGGTGCCAAGGACCCGGACGAGTACATCAAAAAGTATGGGGCAGAGCGGTTCCAAGCCCTGCTGGACGGGGTGGGCAACGCTCTGGACTTCCGGCTGGGGCGGCTGAAGGACCAGTACGACCTGGCCCAGGACGCGCAGCGGCTGGAATACGTCAAGGAGGCGGTGGACCTGCTGGCCCAGCGGTCCAGCCCCACCGAGCAGGAGGTCTACGCCGGGCGGCTGGCAGAGGAGACCAACATCTCCAAAGCTGCCATCATGACCCAGCTGGGCACCGCCGTAAAAAAGGCAGGCAGCAAACGCCGTCGGGAGCATGACCGGCAGGTGCTGCGGTCCGGGGAGATGAACCAGATCAAGGTGTCCTACACCGCCGGAGGCAGCCAGGCCCTGGGCATTGTCAGTGCCCAGCAGCGGCTGCTGGCAGCCATCCTGCGGGAACCGCAGTATCTGGATCTGGTCAAGGATCAGCTGACGGCAGAGCAGTTCATCCAGCCCCAGCAGAAGGAGCTGTATGAAGCCATGCTGCGGTGCCGGGAGCAAGGCGTGGACATCAGCCTGGCCACCCTCCGGGCCTTTGTCAGCGAGGAGGCTCTGAATGAACTGAGCCATCTTGCGGCACAATACAGCGATGTGAACTGTACACCGGATGACATCCGGCTGTATCTGGACCGCATTGCCCGGGGCACGCCCGTGGCAAGCAAGGCGGCCAGCATGACAAACGAGGAACTGAGCAGCTACTTCCAGTCGATGCGCGAAAAAAAGCAGGGGCTCGTGTGCAAAGAAGAATGAGGCCCGCTTTCCCCTCCGGCTGGAGCAGGAGAGGAAAGGAGCAGGAATCATGCAGAAATTGTCGCAGACCGAGGAACTGGCCCGGACGCTGGCGGCACACGCCCGGCGCAAGACCCTGACCCCGGACCAGATCAGCCGCGCCATGGACGAGGCGGACTATGATGTGGCCCGGCTGGATGAACTGTACGAAGCGCTGGAGGCCCGGGGCGTGCACATTGCCGAGGACGAGGAAGCGGAGCTTCCGCCGCTGGACGAAACGCAGCTTGGTCAGCTGGAACACGAACTCTCCGCCGAGGGCGTGGCGCTGGATGACCCAGTGCACACCTATTTAAAGGAGATCGGCCGGGTGCCGCTGCTTACGGCACAGCAGGAAGCAGACCTTGCCCGCGCCGCACAGGCCGGGGACGCCGACGCTCGCCGTGCTCTGAGCGAAGCCAACCTGCGGCTGGTGGTGTCGGTGGCCAAGCGCTATGTCGGGGGGGGGCTGCCGTTTCTGGACCTGATTCAGGAAGGAAACCTCGGCCTGATGAAGGCGGCCGAAAAGTTTGAGCCGGAGCGCGGCTTCAAGTTTTCCACCTACGCCACCTGGTGGATCCGGCAGTCCATTACCCGTGCGATTGCAGACCAGGGCCGTACCATCCGCATTCCGGTGCATCTGGTGGAGAACATCAACCGGGTCAAAAAGACAGCAGGGGAGCTGCTGCGCAAAAATGGCCGGGAGCCCACGGTGGAGGAAATCGCCGTGCAGCTGGATCTGGAACCGGACCGGGTGCGGGAACTGCTGCAGCTGGCACAGGATCCCATCAGTCTGGAAACGCCGGTGGGCGAGGAAGAGGATGCCCATCTGGAGGATTTCATCCAGGATGAGGAAGCGGGCGTTCCGGTGGACGAAGCCGGGCGGCAGCTGCTGCGCCGGGAACTGATGAACGTGCTCAAGAGCTTGACGCCCCGGGAAGAGCGGGTGATCGCCCTGCGCTTCGGGCTGGAGGACGGGCGTTCCCGTACGCTGGAAGAGCTGGGCCGGGAGTTCAACGTGACCCGGGAGCGGGTGCGGCAGATCGAAGCCAAAGCCCTGCGTAAGCTGCGGCATCCCAGCCGCGCCAAGCGCCTGCGGGATTATCTGGATGAGTGAAGCGCCGATAACATTATAAGAGGGAGCCTCTGAAAAATCTGCGGATTTTTCGGAGGCTTTTTTGTGCAGAAGTGGAACGGAACGATTGGAAATGGCTCCGCGTGCGCTGCGCCATGAAGAGCGGAAATATCATTTTCACGAGAGGGGTCGTTACGGTAAGGGGCATCTGTTGCGATCGGCTTTACGGTCGCCGCGTAACAGGACAGAGAAATCTTTATGATAAAGTCCTACTTCAGAATACAAGAGACAAGATAGACAAATTGCACAAGGCTGTTTTGGTATGGAACGTGCAAAATAAAAATATCAACCCCTAAAACGAAGAAAATTGACACGTTGCCGGGTGTGCGGAATAAACCGGCAAAAATCAAAAAAATGCACAGAAATCGTGAAAAATGGCTTGACAACTGGACTTTTAGGGTGTATACTGCATTAGTATCACATAATGGACTAATGCGCCTAAAAGAGGAATGCGCCGGGGTCGGCTGAGTGGGTCAAACCGCAAAGTTTGTGAAAAACGCCGAAACGTTCCTTCCGACGCGGGTCGAATTATGTGTGTCTGCTCAAATTTGACCCGTGTATACGACATC
>ENA-UOJO01005492-UOJO01005492.1-human-gut-metagenome-genome-assembly--contig:-P57-NODE-5492-length-10089-cov-8.424855_pt1 | contig 10089 bp, 10 predicted proteins | sample MGYA00242351_ERZ723898 | MGnify/ENA metagenome assembly ERZ723898 | reverse complement strand
GGCGGGCGACGAGGTAGATGACCGTGAGCACCAGCGCGATGATGCCGCCCCAGGGGAGGCCGACGAACGCGTCCGTGTTGCCGAACGCACCGATGAAGTCGCCGGCGTAATCGGTGCAGCCGGACGTGTCAGCGCCGAAGAAGCCGCCGACGTAGAGCATGCCGATGGTGCAGAGGATGATGAGCATAATGACGGGAATGACAAGGTCGATGACGCGGCCCTTGGGGTTGGCGTTCTCCTCGGTGCTGCCGGCGCTGCCGGAGAGGTCACCCGTATTGCGGGCGCGCTCTTCAAAGCCGCGCATCGGGCCGTAGTCGAACTTGAGCAGCGTGAGCGTGATGATGAAGACGAATGTCAGAAGGGAATAGAAGTTATAGGGAATGGCGCGGATGAAGAGCTGGATGCCGGAAATGCCGGTGTCGAGGTCTTCGGCCGTGGAGGACACGGCGGCCGCCCAGGACGAGATCGGCGCGATCATGCACACGGGAGCGGCAGTGGCGTCGATGAGGTAGGCGAGCTTGGGACGAGAGATCTGGTGGCGGTCAGTGACCGGACGCATGACCGAGCCCACGGTCAGGCAGTTGAAGTAGTCGTCGATGAAAATGAGGATGCCGAGGATGAACGTCGCAAGCTGCGCGCCCACGCGGGTGTGGATGTTCTTTTCCGCCCAGCGGCCAAAGGCCGCGCTGCCGCCTGCTAAGTTGACAAGCGCCACGATGATGCCGAGCAGGACGAGGAAGAGAAAGATGCCCGCGTTGTCCGCGATCGCAGCGATGATGCCATCGTTGACGATCATGTCGATCGTGGCGACGGGGGCAAAGTCGCAGGCGAAGAGCGCGCCGATCACGACGCCGATAAAGAGAGACGAGTACGCCTCCTTGGTGATCAGCGCCAGCGTGATGGCGATGATGGGGGGCACGAGCGCCCAGAAGGTTCCGACAAATTGCATGATGTTTCTCCTTTCCTGTGCTACAAAACACAGAGCAAAAAAATTAAGCCATGATTTCCATCATGACTTAACACAAAAACATCAAACAACCGATGTGAAACACATCAAAGCTCCTGATCGCGTCGATCATGACAGCACTCCGTCCTTCCGGACGACAGTCCGCCGGGTATTTCCCGACGACCCAAGTATCGACAAAACAGGGATTTTATCGACCCTTCGGCGGCGTCCCCTTTCACACCCCACGGTCTCCTGCCGTTTTGTCGGGGGCTACTCATGTCAGCCGCGCCTCTATCAAGACTTATGAAATTGCTTGCAGTATACACCTTTTTTCGATTCTGTCAAGCAAGAAAAGCATGCTTTGCCGAAAAATGGCTAAAAATTATACGCATGAGCGTAAAACGGAAAAGTTTCGGAGCAATTTTTGTGGAAAACAGAGAGAGCTTACGCCCCGCAGTAGGCGAGCTTGAGCAGGCGGCAGAAAAGCTCGCTCCATGTGAGGTGCGGTATGCTCTCGCCCGCGAGCAGCGGAAGCGATGCGACCGGTGTGCCGTTTGCGTCGAAAATGTCGAGCGTGCCGAGCGGCTCGCCCTCCTCGACGGGCGCATCAATGCTCTCGGGCAGCGAGACGGCCTGCGTCAGGCCGTTTGCACGGCTCTTTTCGAGAAGCAGGGCGTTTTCGCTCGTCAGAACGCTCTGCACCGTCTTCTGCGTGCCGAGCGTCACGGGCACGGCGGGCAGCGGCGATTCGGGAGTGACGGTGACGAGCGAGTACGCCGCAAAGCCGTAATTCAAAAGGGCCTTGGCGTCGGTAAAGCGCTTGTCGCTCGTGCTGCCGCCCAGGATGACCGCGATGAGCTCCATGCCGTCCTTCTCCGCGGTCGCGCTGATGCAGTATTTGGCCGAATCGGTCGAGCCGGTCTTGAGCCCCGTCGCGCCGGGGTAAAAGCGCACGAGCTTGTTGGTGTTGACGAGCATGGACGCCCCGCCGCGCAGCGAGTCCATCCAGATCGTCGTAAAGCGGCGGATGTCGGGATGGCGCCAAATGAGCTCGCGCGACATGAGCGCGATGTCGTAGGCCGAGGTGACATGCCCGTCCGCGGGCAGGCCCGTGCAGTTGACAAAGTGCGTGTCGTTCATGCCGAGCTCTTTGGCTCGCTCGTTCATGCGCGCGACAAACGCTTCCTCGCTGCCTGCCAAGTGCTCGCCGAGCGCGACGGCCGCGTCGTTGCCGGAGACGACGCACACGGCCTTGATGAGGTCTTCGACGCGCATCTGCTCGCCCTCTTTGAGCCAGATCTGGCTGCCGCCCATCGATGCGGCGTGCGCGCTGCCTGTGACGGTGTCGTCATACGAGAGTGCGCCGGAGTCGATGGCCTCCATCGTGAGCAGCAGCGTCATCACCTTCGTCACGCTCGCGGGCTCGCGCGGCGTGTGTTCATCCTTGGCAAAGAGCACCGTGCCGGTCTGCTTTTCCATCAGCAGCGCGGAGGGGGCGTCGAGCGTGAGCTCGTCGGCGCGCACGGGCACGCACAAAAGCAGCGCGAACAGCAGGATCATCGGGAACATTCGTTTCATGGCGGAGCTCCTTTCTTCGTTTGGCAAAGAATATGAAAGAATCAGCGATAACATGAATATTTCGCCTTGAAATGACACGAAGAATATGATATACTCCATCTGTTCGCAGGGTTGGTATATCGGTATTACAGCGGCTTCCCAAGCCGTTAAGGCGGGTTCGACTCCCGTACCCTGCTCCAAAAAAAGTCTACGACGAAAGTCGTGGACTTTTTTTGGCCTCGACGCGGCGGAGCGCGTCTCGGCTTGATTCAAATTATTTAACGGCGGAAGTGAATTCCGCCTATAACAATTCTCCGCTGCGCTGCGAATTGACGCGCGACTTCGCGCGAGGAACCCGTAGGACATTAAAAAGCACAGGGGCAAGTGAATTGCCCCTGTGCAAATGCTTTTACGCAGCAAAAGCATTTTACGGCGCAAAAGCGCCGAGGGGAACGGAGTGGGTAAGAGTGCCTGCGTCGATTGGTGGTGCGTAGCGCTGTTGCCGCGGAGCGGCAATGCGCGATGGAGTGCTGCGTCGATTGGGACTGCGGGGTGCTCTTGCCCTGACGGGCAATTCGCGATGGGGTGCAGTTCTAATGATGATGAGTGCTGCGCCGATTGATAGCGCGGGGCAAAACACGATGATTATTTTTCGGCAGAGGTATCGTCTTTGGGCGACGAGGGTTTGCCTTCGGCGGTCAGGATGCAGGTGAAAATGGCGGCGGCGTAGAGGATGGCGCGGATGCGGCAGGGGGATTTGCTAAAAGAAAAGAGATAAAATTCCGATAATTCTGATGATGGCTGCGCAGCCGAAGGCCAGCAGCAGGGCTTGCAGAATGAAGCGGAGACAACGGCGGAAGGTGAGCGGTTCTTCCGCGGAAAGATGGGGATCCGTGATTTTGCCTGGCAGGTTACTCATGGGCTCTCTCCTTATCATCTCTCTTTATTGGGGAAATGCTTGCTTTTAGTATACGAAGCTCTTGACTGCCGGTCAAGAGGCGGGGAGGTACTCGCTGGCGGGATGAAGATCTGTGATGTTGTAGCGCGGCAGGTGGTAGAGGGAGTCGCCGTAGCGGGCAGTGCCGTAGACGCCGGAGAGTGTGACGGCAAAGTGCTGCTGCAAAAACGGTTCGGCCCACAGCTCCATCTTGCCGAGAGGATACGTGAACGTCGTGACGTTCTGGCTGGTTTCGAGTTCGATGCGTGTTATGCTCGTTTGCAGGTCGGCGGAGATGCGCGAGATGTAAGTCTCCTCGTCCTCGCCGCTTTTGCGCTCGATGCCGGGCGCATCGGGGCGGATGTGGCAGTCGTTCGTGTGCGAGGCAAACTCGACAAGGCCGCTTTTTGCCATCTCGCGGCACTCATCCCAGGTGAGAAAACCGTCCGCTCTCTCGTCGATGCGGGAAGTGATGAGCGAGATGGCCGCCTTTGCGCCGTATTCGCGCAGGATGGGAAAAGCGAGGGTATAGTTGCTCTCATATCCGTCGTCAAAGGTCAGCAGTACCGCCTTTTGCGGAAGCGGCGAGCCGTCGTCGAGCTGACCGGCAGCCAGTTCGCGCGGCAGGACTGTCGTATAGCCGTTATCGCGCAGGAAGTCGAGGTCGCGCCGCAGCGCGGAGACGGTCATGGTGTAGTCTGCCGCCTGAGACGCATTTTCCGTAAAGTTGTGGTATTCCAGCACGTAAAAGCGCCAGTCGGGCGCGGGCTTTGCGGCGTCTCCCTTGGGAGAGCGCACCGGCGCGGCAAGGGCCGCGGGCATTGCGCGGCGGTCGAAGTGCGGCGGACGCACGGGGACGGCCTGTGCGCTGTGCGCCTGCTGAAAGAGCGAAACGGCGAGGACGATGACGAGCACGCGCGCGAATAATTTCAGCAGCGACATCATGCCGTAGGAAAAAAGATTGATGCGGCGCATACGCCTCACCTCCTCTGCGCCCTTTGTCTATATTAGACGCAAAAAAAGAAGAAAAGTTTCCGCGGGCGGCGGAACGGTGCAAGAAAATCTTTACAGGCGAAAAATCTGCGTTATCTTAAAACAACACCAAGAGCGCCGCCGAACGGGGCAAGCCCGGTTCGGCGGCTTTTTGTGTTTGTGTGTCAGGAGGAAAGATAAAATGATCGGTGTGATCGTCAACGTGCTGGCGGTGGCGCTGGGCGGCGTTCTGGGAACGGTGTTCAGCAAAAAGCTCTCCACCCGCTTTACCACAGAGCTCAACAAGGTGTTCGGCGTGTGCGCCATCGGCATGGGTATCAGCTCAGTGCCGCTGATGCAGAACATGCCCGCGGTGATCCTGGCCGTCGTGGCGGGCACGGCGCTCGGCCTTGCGTGTCATCTGGGCGAGTGGATCAGCCGCGGCGGCGAACTGATGGAAAAGCCCATCGGCAAGCTTCTCGGCGAGAGAAACGGGGACGACGAGGACGGCCTTCCGCGCGAGGAATACCTCTCGCTTCTGGTGACGGGCATCGTGCTCTTCTGCTCGAGCGGCACGGGCATTTACGGCTGCCTTGACGCGGGCATGACGGGAAACGCGACGGTGCTTTTGAGCAAGTCGATTTTGGACTTTTTCACGGCGATGGTCTTTGCCTGCAATTTGGGCGCGGTGACATCGCTCGTGGCGGTGCCGCAGGCGGCGGTGTTTTTTGCGCTGTTTTTCGCCGCCAAGGCGATCTATCCGCTCACGACGCCGACGATGATCGGCGACTTCAAGGCCTGCGGCGGCTTTCTGCTCATCGCAACGGGCTGCCGCATCGCCAAGATGCAGGACTTCCCCGTGGCGGACATGATCCCGGCGATGGTGCTCGTGATGCCGCTGAGCGCCCTGTGGACAAATTACATTGCGCCGCTTCTCTGAGCGCATGGAAAAAAGCACCGCTGCCCAAAAAGGCGGCGGTGCTTGCATTTTTGCGTTATGTAAATTATAATGAAACAGATCATTGACAACAGACGGAGGCAAACACATGAAAAAGGTCGCATTGGTCACCGGCTCGTCCCGCGGCATCGGCCGCGCGGTTGCGGCGGAGCTCGCGCGGGACGGCTATGCCGTGTGCATCAATTACTATGAACGAAAGGACAAGGCCGACGAGCTTGTCGCGCTGCTGCGCGCCGAAGGCCGCGAGGCCATCGCCGTGCAGGCGGACGTGTCAAAGCGCAGCGAGGTGAACGCCATGGTCGCGCAGTGCGAGCGCGAGCTCGGTAAGATCACGCTGCTCGTGAACAACGCGGGCGTCGCCGGTCAGGCGCTCTTTCAGGATGTGACGGACGAGATGTGGGAGCGCTACTTCGGCGTGAACTTAAACGGCGCGCGCAACACCATTCAGGCGGTGCTGCCGAACATGCTGCACGAAAAGAGCGGCTGCATCGTGAACATTTCGTCGATCTGGGGCCAGCACGGCGCGTCGTGCGAGGTGACGTATTCCTGCACGAAGCACGCGCTCATCGGCCTGACGCGCTCGCTCGCGATGGAGCTGGCGCCGAGCGGCATCCGCGTCAACTGCGTTGCCCCCGGCGTCATCGAGACCGATATGGTCAAGGTACTGGGCGAGGAAACGCTCAAGGACCTTGCCGAGCAAACGCCGCTCGGCCGCCTCGGCAAGCCCGAGGACATCGCCGCGGCGGTCGCGTATCTCGCGTCTGACAAGGCGTCGTTCGTCACGGGCCAGGTGCTCGCGGTGGACGGGGCGTTCGTGCTCTGAGTCAGCGCCCTGTGCTGCCAAAGCCCCCCTCGCCGCGCACGGTCTCGGGAAGGGTGTCGACCTGCTCAAATTCCATCGGCAGAAACGGCAGCAGCACGAGCTGGGCGACGCGGTCACCGTGGCGCACGGTGCGCTCTTCGTTGCTGTCGTTGTGCAGGGCGACGAAGCATTCGCCGCGGTAGTCACTGTCGATGACGCCGAGGCAGTTTGCCGGACGGAGGCCTTGCTTGGAAGCTAAGCCGCTTCTGGCGACAACTGCGCCGAATGTGCCCTCCGGCAGGGCAAAGGAAAGACCGGTCGGCAGCATAGCCGTCGCGTGCGGCGGGATGATGAGCTCTTTGTCGCCGTCCAGGCAGGCGTAAAGGTCATAGCCGGCGGCGAAAGCGGAGCCGCGCGCAGGGAGCTTTGCGCCCTCGCGCAGCAGCTTGATCGAAACGTTGGACATGGGGGAAAACCTCCTTTTTTTGCATGCGAAACATTATAAAGCCTGCGCAAAAGAAAAGCAAGCACGGTGCAAAAAGGGAGGATCTGGCATAAGAATAAGAATTTTCCCTTGCCAAACAGGGGGAGTTCTGCTATTATACTATGATGTAATGTTTCCGCCTGATGCAGGCGCTTACAAAACGACAACCTTTTTTGGAGGCTTGGATAGATGGCAAAAAACAACGATAAGCGGGCAGAACGCATGGCCAGAAGCAATCGCAACGTCAATCGTGCGATCACGGTGCTCATGGCCGGCGTCATTGCTGAATTTTATCTTTTGATGGTGAACAACTACTATGTCAAAGGCGGCGTCGGTCAGGTGCTGACGATGATGACTGTGCTTCAGGTCATCGACTACATCGGCTGCGCGCTGTTCGGCGCGGGCCTTGTCGTCTGGCTGATGCGCAAAAAGTGGACGCGCTTTGCGCCCGCCGCGCCGTGGCTCTTATGCATCGGCTTTTTCTTCGCCGTGTCGTCGATCCTGATGCTCAAGGTCTACCCACAGGGCACGACGATGATGTGCGTGATCGTGCCGGTCGTGATGCTCATCGGCATCGTGTTCCTGCTCTATCCGCGTGAGTTTTCCGTGCAGGCCGTGGGCCTGACGGTGTCGCTGATGGCGATGTACCTCATCCACCGCGGCAGCGGGAGCGACACGTGGGGCGGCATCGTCACCGGATGCAGCATCCTCGCGATCTGCGTGGTCGCGGTGCTTGGTGTCGCTGTTTTCAAGGCGGGCAAGAACGACGGCAAGCTTAAAAAGCTCGGCGATCTTCGTATCGTGTCGCAGGACGGCGACTATAAGCTCATTTACGCTGTGCTCGCCGTGTGCGCACTGGCCATCGTGGCGGCGCTCGCCGTCAGCAGCATCGCCTACTACGGCCTCTGGGTGCTGGCGATTGGCACATTCCTCCTCGCGGTGTACTACACGGTGAAAATGATGTAAAGAAATCAAAAGGAAGGCGAGTCCATTTGGACTCGCCTTCCTTTTTTGCTTTTTATATGTCGCGACGTCCTTCTACAGCCCGCATCAGCGTCGCGTCGTCGGCGAATTCGAGGTGGCCGCCGACGGGGATGCCGTAGGCAAGGCGTGTGACGCGCACGCCGAACGGCCGCAGCAGGCGGGCAAGGTACATCGCTGTCGCCTCACCCTCAGTGTCGGGGTTCGTGGCCATGATGACCTCTTCGATGTTCCCCTGCGCCACGCGGTCGAGCAGCGGCTTAATCTCCAAATCGTCGGGCCCCACATGGTTCATCGGCGAGATGACGCCGTGCAGCACGTGGTAGCGGCCGTTGTATTCGCGCGCGCGCTCGATGGCGACGACGTCGCGCGGGTCGGCGACGACGCAGATGACATGTTCATCACGCTTCGGCGACGAGCAGATAGGGCAGAGGCCGCCGTCCGTCAGATTGCGGCAGACGGGGCAGAACGTGACGGTGCGCTTGGCGTCGACGATGGCATCGGCAAAGGCCTTGGCCTCCTCTTCGGGCAGGCTCAGCACGAAAAACGCGAGCCGCTGTGCGCTCTTGCTGCCGATGCCGGGCAGGCGCGCGAACTGCTCAACGAGCTTTTCGAGCGCCGCGGGAAAGTATTCCATGGACTTAACCTCTCAGCTCTTTGATCTTGGCGGGGATATCCGCGGCCTTGTAGACGGCGGAGCCCGCGACGAGCACGTTTGCGCCCGCCTCGATGCAGGTTTTGCACGTCACGGCGTCGACGCCGCCGTCGACCTCGAGCTCGCAGTCAAGGTTTCTCTCGTCGATGTAGCGGCGGATGGCGGAAACTTTCGGCATCATATCGGCCATGAACTTCTGCCCGCCAAAGCCGGGCTCGACAGTCATCACGAGCACGATGTCGCACTTGTCAAGAAACGGCAGCACGGCCTCAGCGCGGGTGTTGGGCTTCAAGACGACGCCGGCCTTTTTGCCCTTGGCGTGAATTTTGTCGAGCGCGAGGTGGATCTTCTCCGGCGTGTCGGCCTCGACATGACAGGTGACGAGGTCCGCGCCCGCGTCGCAGAACTGGTCGACATAGCGCTCAGGCTGCACGATCATCAGGTGCACGTCGATGGGCAGCGCCGTGCGCTTGCGGATGGACTGGAGCACAGGGATACCGATGCTGATATTGGGGACGAAGCAGCCGTCCATCACGTCAAAGTGGACGTAGTCGGCGGTGGCAATGGCCTCGACGCCGGCGCCGAGCTCGGCAAAGTCGGCGGAGAGGATGGACGGTGCGATCTTGACGGACATGATAAGAATCCTCCTGCGAAAATTTTCTTATTCTTTATTGTAGCAAAGCGCAGGAACAAAAGCAATGCAAAAAAATGTAAAAGACACTTGACATTTCGCTCGCGCAGTGCTATCCTCACAGATGTAAAGCGAACTTGACTTTGGAAAACGGAGAGAAGCGATGAAAAACCACATTGAAGAGAGAAGAAAGGCGCGCGGCATGACGCAGCAGCAGTTGGCGACGGAACTCGGCGTCTCGCGCCAGACGATCATTTCGCTCGAGAACGGGAAGTACAACCCGTCCATCCTACTGGCGCACAGCATCGCGCGGCTCTTTGGCGAGCGGATCGAGGACATTTTCATTTTTGAGGAGGAAGAGGCATGAAGGGCATGAATTTACAGGAGCAGAAAAAGTGCGGCATTCTGGTGACCGTCATCGGGCTTGTGATGTTCGCCATCGGATTTCTGCTCGGTGATGCGCATATGGGCGATTTTTATAACGGTCTTGGCTGCGGCCTCTTCGCCTGCGGCGCGGTGCGGCTGCTGCGCGTGCACCGCCTGAGCCGCGACCCGGAAAAGGCTGCGGATTATGACGCGATGCTCAAGGATGAGCGCACGGTGTATGTTGCGAATAAAGCGCGCAGCGTGACGTTTTTCATCTGCGTCTATGCCCAGCTCGCGGCGGGACTGCTGGCGCTTTTAGTGTTCAAGCAGCCAATCATCGGGCAGGTGTTGTGTCTTGTGACCTGCGCGCAGTCGCTTATTTTTTGTGGGACTTATTGGTACTACAATAAGAAGTATTGAAGGCAGCGCGGGGGGCTGCTTCTGTCCCTACAGCGTGTGGGGACGCGGCAAAGGGGGATATTCTCTTTCTCGGAAAGAGAATATCCCCCCTTCATTCGTGCAGCGCTGTAGGCGCTGCGATTTTGATCTTGTGCAAGAAAAATTGCAAACTTGTAAACCTTTATGAAATTTATAGGTTGACAATAGGCGGGCGTCATGTTATGATGAGCCCAGTTTTTTTGAGAAAAGGGAGGATCACCATGAAAAACATCAAAACAAGAGACCTGATCTACTGCGCACTGTTCGCCGCGCTGACGGCTATCGGCGCGTTCCTGCACTTCCAGCTTTTCCAGGCGACGATCACGCTGCAATTCTTCTTCACGGCGATGGCGGGATTGCTT
>ENA-UOJO01005490-UOJO01005490.1-human-gut-metagenome-genome-assembly--contig:-P57-NODE-5490-length-10091-cov-4.237246_pt1 | contig 10091 bp, 8 predicted proteins | sample MGYA00242351_ERZ723898 | MGnify/ENA metagenome assembly ERZ723898 | reverse complement strand
AACGAATCAATAAGTGAAACAAAATTATCAAGTACATCAAGAAATTCATCAAGAATAATAAGATCACAAGTTGAATTTTTGATATATGAGAGTGCACTTTCGACCCAAGCTTGATACTCTTTTCCGGGGTTAAACGGTAAATTTTCAGGTGATTTAAAAATATCAAACGGTAAAACAGCTAATTCGCTTGATTTATTATTTTTCAAAAACTGAACAAGAAGTACATTTTTGCCTGCACCTTTTGCACGCATACCCTGCCCCAAAGCCGAAGTAGTTTTACCTTTACCGTATCCGAAATATATTTGAATCATCTGATTCTGACCTCTTCTTTAGTTTTAAACGAATATCCGTATCCGTCAAGAATATGCATCTTTTTAAGTGCTAATTCGCATCCCTTCGATACACAAAGATTTGCCCTTACCGGAATGGTAACATCAAGATTAAGTGTTTGAGAAATAAGCTTATCAAGCCCAAAAAGCTGTGACATACCGCCTGTTAAAATTACACTTGAATTTGATATATCGGCAACAAGCTGTGGTGAAGTACGCTCAAACATAGACTTTGCAACCGTCATAATTTGGTCAAGTAATTCACCGAAACATTCGCAAATTTCATTGCCTGTAATTTCCACGGTTTTTGGCAAACCGGAAAGAACATTTCTGCCCTTCGCACTCATTGTAACATCAGTATCACGCATAACAGCCGAACCGATGGTTTTTTTAATATTTTCAGCAGTTCTTAGCCCTACCAAAAGGCCGTGTTTATCTTTAAGATACTTAACAATAGCTTCATCAAAATCATCGCCGCCGATTTTTACGGTTTCGTTTTGGCTCATAGCACCCTGACTTATAACTGCCATATCTGTTGAACCCGCACCAATATCAATAACAAACACACCCGTTGGGTTAATCGGGTCGACACCTGCACCAAAAGCGGCACAAATCGGCTGTTCAAGCAAGCATACGGAGCGCGCACCGGCAGAAATCAAAACAGAAATAAGTGTTCTTCTTTCAACATCGGTGCTGTCTGATGAAACACTTGCAACTATTCTTGGCTTAAAAATATTCTTTTTAAGCACTTTATTCATAAAATATTCAACCATTTGCTGTGCAAGCTCATAGTTGCTGACATGACCGTTTTTAATCGGCTGAATAACGCTTACACCGACCGGCTCTCTGCCCTCAAGGTAATATGCACGCTTGCCGGCATAAAGCATTTCGCCCTTATTGCAATCGTATGCAACATAGGCAGGCTCGCTTAAAACAACACCTTTGCCTACAACGGAAATAACTATTGAATTTGTACCTAAATCTATTCCCAAATCATATCCAAACATAATTTACATTCCTAAATATTTAAAACTTTTATATAATGTTACTTTAAAATATCAATATTGTCAACAGATAAAAAATGAACAAGTGCGCTGTACCGTCTGCTTTTTTTATCATTATCAACCATCGCTTTAATTGAAGTTTCGTTTCCAACAATTATCAATAAATTTCTTGCACGGGTTAAAGCTGTATAAAACAGATTTCTGTAAGAAAGTTTCGGCGGAGTTGAAACAGTCGGCAAAACCACAGCCGAAAACTCACTGCCCTGACTTTTATGCACAGTCATTGCGTATGCAAGCTCGATTTCTTTTACATTTTCAAAGCTGTACATTGCTTCCTTATCATCAAATTTAACATTTATAATATCATTAGCCTTATCAATACAAGTTAAAATACCTATATCCCCATTGAAAACACCCGTACCGTTTTCATCGTCTTTAAACCAAGGAACATCGTAATTATTTTTAATTTGCATTACCTTATCGCCTTCACGCAAAGTATAGCCTTTATATCTCACTTCATTTTTTTCATATGACGGCGGGTTTAGCTTCGCTTGTAAAAGTGCATTTATATTTTCAGTTCCCACTTCGCCTTTTCTGCTCGGGCAAAGAACCTGTATATCCTTAACACTGTCAAACCCATAGCCTATCGGTATTCTTTTAGTCACCAAATCCACAATTTTTCTTGAAGCGATATATTTTGAATTTTCACGAAGCAAGAAAAAATCTGAATCCGGGCTGTTATCAAACACAGGCATTTCACCGTTAACTACTCTGTGAGCATTTGATACAATTTTGCTTTTCATAGCCTGGCGAAAAATTTTATCAAGACTTACTACACCTATAAGGTTACTTTTTATTAAATCTGCAAGTACATTGCCTGCACCGACGGGCGGCAATTGGTTTTTATCCCCAACCATTATCAGCCTGCAAGAAAGCGGCAAAGCATCAAGCAGTGCCGAAAAAACAGTAACATCAACCATTGATAATTCATCAACTATTACAGCATCACATTCAAGCGGATTTTTAAGATTATGCGCAAAACTCGGCTCGTCAGCTCCGTCTTTAAATTCCACTTCCAAAAGTCTGTGTATAGTTTTAGCTTCTTTACCGGTAAGCTCCGTCATTCTCTTAGCGGCTCTTCCCGTCGGTGCGGCAAGTGCAACATCAAGCCCTCTGTTTTCCATAAGGGTAATTATACCCTTTACTGTTGTGGTTTTACCTGTACCAGGGCCGCCTGTTAATATCAGCAAGCCTTTATTAACTGCAATTTCAATTGCCTGCCTTTGCTTTTCATCAAAAACAATATCGTTTGCTTTTTCAAAAGTGTCTATTTCGGCAGGCGAAATTTCTTTAGGGGTCGGCGGATATTCAATCATAACTTTTATACGCTGAGCTATTGAAGACTCAGCTTCGTATATTTCAGGCAAAAATAAAAAAGGTTTATCGTTAATATTTTCTTCAACAAGCTGTTTTGCATCAATAGCATTATCAATTGCAATTTCAGCTTCATCCTCGCTGCATTCAAGTAAAAGCATTGCAGGTTTGATTACACTGTATCTCGGCAAGCAGGTATGCCCATTATAAAGATTATGCCTGACTATATATGTAACACCGGCCTGGCATCTGCAATCAAACGGCGGTTCTTCATCCAAATTCATTGCAATTTCGTCTGCCCTAGCAAAATCAATTGAATTAACAACCGAAACAAGAGCATACGGATTTTCCTTTGCTATATCAAGCGAATCACCCTTGAACACATTATAAATATCATAAGCTTCCTGCTGGTTAAAACCGAGTTCGGATAACCCGTTCATAACATCTCTTGCAGAAAACTGCATTTTAAAATCACGATTTATTTGCTTTGCCTTTGTTCTTGATATACCTTTAATTTCAGCAAGCCTTTCAGGCTCATTTTCAATTACATTAAATGTGTTAGAACCAAATTTTTCAATTATTTTAGTTGCTGTTGCTTCACCTATACCTTTAATAATACCGCTTGCAAGAAAGCGATGCATTCCCGATGCATCCGACGGCCTTGTATGAGTCAGACGAACAGATTTAAACTGCCTGCCAAAGCTTGGATGCATAGTCCATTCACCTTGAAACACAATTTGCTCACCGACTGCTATATCGCCTAAAATGCCGACAACAGTTTCAAATTCATTTTCATCTGTTTTAACTTCGGTTACAGCGTAACCGTTAGCGTCATTTCTATAAGTAATATTTTCAACGGTACCTGTTAAATTTTCAAGTTCGTCTGCCATATTATTCTCCGTTTACTTAAGTTTAGCTATTGTAACACCGTTTTCACCCTCACCGTATCTGCCAAGCCTGTATTCAGCCACATTAGGATGAGTTTTAAGATAATCGCCTACCGCAGTTCTAAGCACACCTGTACCTTTACCGTGGATAATTCTGATTTCCTCAATATTATTCAAAACACATCTGTCAATAAAAAGTCCGAGTTCTCCGATTGCTTCATCAACAGTTTCACCGCGCATATCAATTTCTGTTTTAACATCTTTATCCGCACGCGATGATGTGCGATACAAATTATGCTGTGTTTTAACCGGCTTTTTCTTTGGCTTATCAATAATCATAATATCCGAAAGCTTAACACGGGTTTTGAGAAGCCCTGATTTAACAAAAACATTGTTATTTTTGAATTCAACAACTTCACCTTCGCCTATACCTTTAATTACCACTCTGTCACCTGCAACGGGATTTCGCGGCAATTTATAATCATAATCCCAATTATCTGCAAGTTCATTAGGATTTATAAGGTCATCCATTTCGCCCATTTGGGCCTTAACCGCTCTTCTTGTTTTGCGGGCAATTTCAGTAGCGTTTGACGAAGTTTGTTCTTTTTTCAATTTTTCAAGTTCAAGCAAAAATTCACTTGATTTACGCTTTGCAGAGTCAATAAGCTTTTGCGCTTCTCGCTTTGCTTTATCAATTTCACGGGCTTTTAAAGTTTCAATTTTATCTTTATCCGACTGTGCTTTTTCCTCTATTTTCTTTGCTTTTTGAGTCATTTCCTCGGCAATTTTTCGTTCTTCTTCCAAAGCGTGACGCGATGCTTCAAGTTTTTCAAGCACAGCTTCAAAATCACGGTTATCCGAACCAACTATTGCTTTTGCATTATCAATTACCGATTGCTCCATGCCGAGATGAGCCAAAATTGCAAATGCATTTGACCTGCCGGGAACACCGATTAAAAGTTTATATGTCGGACGAAGCGTTTCAATATCAAACTCGCAACATCCGTTTGTTACACCCGGGGTATCAAGCGCATAAGCTTTAAGTTCGGCATAATGTGTAGTTGCCACAATGGTTGCACCCTTTTCTCTTAAAGCTTCAATAACCGAAACTGCAAGTGCCGCACCTTCAACCGGGTCAGTTCCCGCACCGAGTTCATCAATAAGAATAAGCGACTTGTCGTCAGCCTTTTTCATAATATCAATAATATTAACCATATGTGATGAAAAAGTTGAAAGCGACTGCGCAATGCTCTGCTCATCACCAATATCAACAAGTATGTTGTTATACACCGAAACTCGTGACATATCTGATACAGGAATAAGCATACCGCACATAACCATAAGAGTTAAAAGGCCAAGCGTTTTAAGTGACACGGTTTTACCGCCGGTATTAGGGCCTGTAATAACAAGCGTATCATACTCATCCCCGATAGCAATATCTGTTGCAACAACTTTTTTAGGGTCAATAAGCGGATGGCGTGCTTTTTTTAAGTAAGTAATTCCCTCATTATTAAGTATCGGCTTTGTTGCTTTCATTTTGTAGGCAAGATGTGCTTTTGCAAAAATAAGATTAAGCCTGATTGCACTTTCATACGAATGTTTAATCGACTCGGCAAAATCACCTGCTTCTGCCGAAAGTTCATAAAGAATACGCATAATTTCATCGCGTTCTTTACCTTGAAGCACTTTTATATCATTATTTGCATCAACTACCGATGCCGGCTCAATAAATACAGTAGCGCCCGTTGATGATGTATCGTGAACAAGGCCCGGTACATTGCCCCTGCATTCCGCTTTTACAGGAACAACGAAACGCCCGTTTCTTTGGGTTATAATAGCTTCCTGCAAAAACTGCTGATAATGTGAAGAATGAATCAATGAATCAAGTTTTTCCCTGATTGAATTTTCTTTAGATCTGATTTTTTTTCTAATATCATAAAGTGTTTCCGAAGCTTTATCGGCAATTTCTTCTTCACTTATAATGCAGGAAAAAATCTTGGCTTCCAAATATTTATTAGCCGTAATTCCTTCAAAAAAGAAATCAAGAGAAGTTTTAACCCCGCTTGAATGACCATGCCATTCATCAAGAGTACGAAGTCCCCTGAGGCAATAAGCAATATCAAGCAGTTCCTTAGGGTTAAGCGAACCGCCCGCAGAAGCTCTGTGAAGAGGATTATTTACATTTTTCAAACCTGAAAATGACGGCCCGCCAAAACGAGCCAAAAGTGAAAATGCATCTTCCGTTTGCTGTAAAAGAAGTTCAACTTCGCTAATATCACTGCTCGGTTTCAAGCCCCTTGCCAAATCCTTGGCATCATCACACGAACATTCACCGGCAAGCTTGTCAAGAATCAGGTCAAGTTCAAGTGTTTTATAATTTTTGTTCATAAGTATATACCTTTAAAATTTAACTGATTTATAAAATTCTAATGTCGGCAGTCTTTTTTGAATTCGAGATAATACATACTGCTCACTTATTTTAGATAAAATTTCTAAATTTTCACTACTTAATGAAAATGAAAATATTTTTTTCGGTTCAGTAAGGCAAATAAATCTAACTGCCGTAATTACATTTTTAGGGCAGGTAATCGTTCCTATTTTATGGCAATTTGCACAGTAAACGCAACCGTCAAGTGTATCAAAATACATAATATCGCTTTCATATGTACCGCAATTTGCGCAAGCCAAAATATTCGGCATATAGCCCGACAGTGACATAAGGCGAAATTCAACAACGGATTTTATTTGCACAATGCTTTTTCCGCCTTTGCAAAGCAGATGAAGTGAATTTAATATAATACTCAACATTTCCTCTTCAGGCTGCCCCTCATTTGCAAGTTCATATGCAAGCTGTGCAAAATACTGTGCCACCGCTAGTTTTTCAATATCACTTCGTAAATCAAAAAACATTTCTATTACAGTAGCATTATCCACCACATTTGCATCTCTGCCTTGATAAATAGAAAACTCACAATAAGCAAAAAGCGAAGTTGAAGCCGAAAGCTTATTCTTTAATTGCTTGGCATTTCTTACAAAAGCGTTTACAAGTCCATAATCAGCAGTAAGGAGAGTAACTAAACGGTCACTCTCCCCAACTGTTCGCTCTTTGATTACAAGTCCCTTTGTTTTCGCCATTTTGCACTTCCCGATTACTGTTAAAATTGCAATTTTCTGATTGCTTATATTTTAAATAATCATCAATTTTGCCTGAATTCCAAAAATTCTGCCATTCGTTATTAAGCATAAATATCACCGTTTTTATTTTATACTACGATGATGATTTTAAGCTTGTGAAAAATTGGATATTATTTATTATCAAGCCCGAAATTATGAATAAGACCTTCTCTGTTTCTCCAATCTTCCTTAACTTTTACCCAGCAGTGAAGATTAACTTTAATTTGGAAAAATTTTTCAAGGTCCTGCCTTGCATAAGTTGATACTTTTTTCAGCATTGCACCGTTTTTGCCGATAACCATACCCTTATGGCTATCACGCTCACAATAAATGGTAGCGTCAATATCAAGTATATCTTTATCGTCACGTTCACGCATTTTTTCGACTGCAACTGCAATGCCGTGAGGAATTTCTTTATCCATAAGCCTAAGTATTTTTTCTCTGATTATTTCAGCCGCCAAAACTCTTTCAGGTTGGTCAGTCAATGTATCATCAGGGAAAAAGTGCGGTGACTCAAAAGCAAGCTTATCAAGTTCATCAATAAGTTCATCAACATGGTCACCCTGAGTTGCACTTACAGGCACTACGGCAGTAAAATCATAAAACGAAGTAAGATAAACAATTCTTTTAAGCAATTCTTCTTTATCATTTATCATATCAATCTTGTTGATTGCGAGAATAACAGGCATTTTTTGCTTTTTAAACATATCTAAAAGCTGAAGCTCCTGCTCATTAAGTTCACCACGAGGTTCGGTTAAAAACAAGCACGCATCAACACCGCCGACGGTGTCACCTACTGCTTCGTTCATCTTTTCGCCAAGTTTATTATGCGGTTTATGAAAACCCGGTGTATCGGTAAAAACAAGCTGTGTTTCACCCTTTGTAAGTACACCCATAATTTTAGTTCTTGTAGTTTGTGGTTTTGAAGATACTATTGCAATTTTTTGGCCAAGCATTTTATTAAGCAAAGATGATTTGCCGACATTTGGTTTACCTACAATAGCTACAAAAGCTGTTTTAGTCATTATTCGTCTCCCATATAATAGCTGTTATTACGCTTCCAACCGATTTGAGTAAGCACAGTTTCTTCTTTTTCACGCATATGTACTGCTTCAAGTCCGCCGTCTTCATGGTCATATCCTAAAAGATGAAGCATTGAATGAACAGTTAAAAATCCGATTTCTCTTTGAAGCGGGTGGTTATAAAGCTTTGCCTGCTCAACTGCTTTTGGTACGGAAATTACAATATCACCTAAAAGCTTTGCACCGGTATCGTGGTTAATATCATATTCTCCGTTTTCGCCAAGCGGAAAAGAAAGAACATCTGTTTCTTTATCAATATTACGGTACTGCTTATTAAGTTCTCTAATTTGCTCATTATCAACAAATCTTACGCTGACTTCAGCAGAGCCTTTAAAGCCCTCGAGCTGTAATACAGCGTGGCAGCAACGCCTGATTAACATTCTTATTCCGGTTGGTACTTTTACTGCTTTTTGGTCATTTGAAATAATTACTTTAACTGCGTCCATTATTCTTATCCTCCTCGTATTTTTGGTAAGCGTTTACAATATCCTGCACGAGCTTATGCCTTACAACATCTTTTTTATCAAACTTACAAATCGCAATATCATTAACATTGCGAAGAATATGCATTACTTTTTTTAATCCTGATTTCTTTCCGTCAGGTAAATCAATTTGTGTTATATCACCCGTAATAACCATTTTTGAATTAAAGCCAAGGCGGGTTAAAAACATTTTCATTTGCTCAGGAGTGGTGTTTTGAGCTTCATCAAGAATTATAAAGCTGTCATCAAGAGTACGCCCGCGCATATAAGCAAGCGGTGCAACTTCAATAGCTCCCCTTTCCTGATACCTTTGAAAGCTTTCTGCACCGAGCATATCAAAAAGTGCGTCATAAAGCGGCCTTAAATAAGGGTCAACCTTACTTTGCAAATCTCCGGGTAAAAAGCCCAATTTTTCGCCCGCTTCAACTGCCGGGCGGGTAAGTATGATTCTGTCAACTTCCTTTGCACGAAAGGCTGTAACCGCCATTGCAACAGCAAGGTAAGTTTTACCTGTACCTGCCGGGCCGATACCGAATGTGATGGTATTGTTCATAATCGCATCACAATACTTTTTTTGCCCGAGAGTTTTAGGTTTCACCGGGCGACCCTTTGAAGATATGCAAATTGAACCGCTGCCCATACTTGATATTTTATCTTCATTACCCTCGTTAACAAGAGTAAGCACATAGCGAACGTTTTGCTGTGTCAGCTGCTCACCTTTATTTATAAGCATAAGCATTGAGTTTAAGGCACGCACAGCTTTATCTACATTTTCAATATCACCGCACACTTTCAATTCAGAGCCGCGGGAAATGATTGAAACATCATATTCGCCCTCAATCATTTTTACATTTTCATCAAAACTACCGAACAGGCTTACCGCTTGCTCCATAGCGTCAAATTCTATAATTTTTTCTGCCATATTATCGCCTTAATTATTCAACATCTACTTTTATTTTGCCGATTCTTCTATCTCTAACATTTAACACGGTAAAAACAAGATTTTTGTATTTTACACAATGCTCTTTTCCGTCATCTTCGTTCGGCAGGTAACCCAAAAGGCTGATTACAAACCCTGCAACTGTGTCATAATCACCGTCAGGTAAATCAACTTTAAGAGCTTTTTCAACATCTTCAATATCGGCAAAACCGTCAAATGTAAATGTTTTATCATCTATTTGCGTTATGCTTTGTTCTTCTTCATCGTCATACTCATCGCAAATATTACCAACTATGCTTTCAAGAATATCCTCCATAGTTACAAGGCCTGCTGTACCGCCGTATTCATCAATTACAATTGCAAGCATAATTCTGGTTTCCGTCATTTTTGCAAAAAGTTTACCGCCCGGCATCGACTCAGGCACATAAAGCGGCTTCCTGATATATGATAAAAGCTTTTCATCCGGCGAAATATGATTACCGACGAATTTAAGCAAATCTTTAACATACAAAATACCACAGATATTATCAAGATCACCGTCATAAACCGGAAGTCTTGAATTACCGTATTCAATAGCAAGCTTTACTGCATCTTCAATATTTGAATTGCAATCAACAGCATTGATGTCAATTCGGTGAGTCATAATGTCGCCTGCATCAAGGTCGTCAAATTCAAAAATATTGTTAATCATTTCTCTTTGATTTTTTTCAAGCTGACCGACCTGCTCATCTTCTTCAACAAGTTGTTTTATTTCATCTTCTGTCGAATTTTCTTTTTTAAACAGATTTTTTAAGGCACTGCCCATAAAGGCAAAATCAC
>ENA-UOJO01005476-UOJO01005476.1-human-gut-metagenome-genome-assembly--contig:-P57-NODE-5476-length-10112-cov-4.543104_pt1 | contig 10112 bp, 12 predicted proteins | sample MGYA00242351_ERZ723898 | MGnify/ENA metagenome assembly ERZ723898 | reverse complement strand
GTCCAGCCGCGATTTGACGGTTCCGCTGGGAATTCCTAAGATCTGCGCGGTTGCTGCAATATCCCTATCGTCAAAGTAATAGAGGATCACAGCCAGACGGTATTTTTCAGGGAGATGGTCGATTGCCTCATAGAGCGGCCTGTAATCCACCTTTTCGGGAGCAGGTATGGAGCAGAGCAGGAACTCCTTTTCCTCATTGCTGCGGAAATGAAGAAAGGGACTTTTTGAGAGGCGCCGCAGGGCGTTCCGGTACAGGTTGACACAGATTTTGGTGAGCCAGGGTTCGAAATCCTGGCTTGTATCATATCGAGAGAAGTTTTTGACCACCTGCAGCCAGGTATCCTGGTACAGATCATCTGCCTCCAGCGTGTTGGCGCAGAGCGTCAGGCACAGGCCATAGAGGCGTTTCCCGTATTGATGGATATACTGGTCTATCACACGCTCTGCACCTCCCTTCATCTACATATACAATCATACTGAAAAATGGTTCATTCAGATTTGCAAAAAAATAAACCTGTATCCCTTACAGAATATGAATAGAGGAGCAAGGCCAAGTTGGCCCTGCCCCCCTTCCCATGATTTATTCCAGTTTTTCTACTTCAGCACCTTCACTATCCAGCCATCCAGAAAAGCCAGCTGCTCTTCCGTGTGGAACCAGTGCTCGCCGCCCTCTAGGATGGTGAGCCCGGCACCGTGCTCCACTGCAAACTGCTCCACGGTCTGGCGGGATACCAGGTGGTCGCTTCCCGCATAGAGGATCTCTGTAGGGATCTGCCAAGCAATGGGGTGCTCCCGCACATAGCACAGGAACGTCCAGGACAGAGTCTCCCCGAAGTCTGTGGGGATCTCGCCCTTTTTCCGCAGCATCTGCTCCGACACGCCAGCCCAGTCCATCATATCCAGGATCAGCCTCTCCATGTCCAACACCGGCGACACAAACAGTGCCTGGTCCAGCGTCTGATCCGACAGAGTTAGCATGGCAAAATAGGCTCCGATGCTGTTGGCCAGGAGAACAATGTCGTCATACTGACGGCGGGCCTCATCATAGGCGGCCATAATCTGAGGCGCCGCCTCCCAAGGAAGTTCCCCCTGGTAGTCCACCCCCAGCACAGTAAAGCCAGGGCAAATAGCCCGGTAACGATCTGCCTCCGCAGCGTTGCCGCCCTTGCCGTGGATATATAAAATTGCGCGTTTCAATCTGTTCACCTCCGGCCTCAGCCTATAGGACCGCCTACGGCCATGCGGTCAATCAGTTCCTGCACCTCAGTAAAAAACCTGGACAGATGGAATCCATCCGCCGCCGCGTGGTGGATATTCATGGTCAGCGGCATGGTCAGCTTGCCGCTCTCCGCCTCGTATTTGCCCCAGGTGACCACTGGGGCCAGAAAGTCCCCTTGGTCAAATACATGGACATCAAAGTGGCGATAACGAACCCAAGGCAAGCATGACACATCAAAATAATTGGCCGACTGGCCCTCCACTACGCCACGGAACTCCCGGTACTTCTCACGATCCGCCATGAAACGGGTATGGAACTCCGCCAAATCTTCTATGTAAGGCGTAACCAGTTTGGTGAAGTTCCCGTCCTCTGGGTGGAAATGGACATAACTGGGTGAAATGTAGTCCCAGCGAATGAGGTTTCCATCCTTATCCCAGCCCAGTTTGAACTCCTCGTGGGAGTTAATTACTCGGGTTACCACCCAGATCATGGCCGGATAGAATTTCATGCCGCGCTGCCTGACAAACCGGACCAGGGGCATTACATCCATATCCACGGTCAGGCTCATAACTACCCGCATGTGGTCCATGTAGAACCGAAACAGATTGCCTCTCGGCCAGGTGTTGAAATCAATAGTTTTGTAATTCATCTCAATACTCCTTTGCATGATTATTTCCGTCTTACCATGCAAGGCCATTGGGATGGTATGCATCTCTATGCTCCATACAAGCCATCCAGATCAAGCCTTGCATGGAGCTACGTCGAGTCCGCGCTTCATCCGCTCACCTCCTAAAATGTTTTTGTATTCTGCAACAGTCGCAAGCGTCCGTAATGCAGTCAAGAGCGCAATGTATAAAACTCATTTAGCCGCTCCACCAGTAGTTGGTTTTTTCCTTGTTTACCACATGTCCGATGTTCACAATGACCTGTAGCTTCGTCCCTGCGATGTGTTGGGCAATTATGCGGGCCGATTTTACGTTCAACCTGTTCTTTGCCTCACAGCGAACGAGAGCGGGGCACCGGATCTCTTTCACACTGTACTGCAGTCCAGGTTCTTTATGGAGTATCCCAGGGCGAAGGTGTCTTTTTATCAAAGGCCAGTGTTGTAAAGGCGGTGCGGAGGTTGGCAAAACAGGGTTCCCATCCGCTCAGGATAGCGGACAATTCCGGGCATAAGATGTCCTTCCACCGGGCCAGGTACGAGATAGTTTCTTACCAGTTGTCCGCTTTGAAGTTGAAAACGTGGACGGAAATGCCCTTTTCCATGGGCGCCTCCCTCAATTCTGGTCGCTTTTTATAAAACTCACGCTTCCTTTGGCGCTGTGCCCAGTAACAGTAAATGTGTAAGTGTCATCTTGTGAAATCACGATTTCAAACTCAGAGGTGGGAACATCCTTTTCTGAATAGATAGACTCTCCCACACTGTTTTCTACCTGAATGTCCACACTTCCAGCGTCGCTTACGACCGTTGTATCAATAATATCTCCCATTTCCAAAGATAACTTTCTATGGTCGGAAGTATTTAAGATGCTGTATTCCATAATAAACTGGGTATCATTCCCTGTGCTACTGCCATTAAATGTAGCATAACCGCACGCACTTAGTAGCGTCAAAGAAAAACATACGATATAAACAAAACCTAATTTTTTCATCCTTTTACCTCAAAAGTATTGACCCAATTCGAAAACATATGCGCAAGGCAGAAGAGGAAAGCAGCAGCTCGTCATTTGCCTCGTTCCACCAGGTGCCTCCTCCCTCAAATTGGATCATACTTGCTTATCTTACCATATCTCCGGCGGAGAGTCCAGGAACAGTGTTCTCCTCAAATCGTACCGCAGTCTGTATTTTGTCAGCCGCATATCATAGCGGGACTATCTGCTCAAATAAGCGCCGCCGATAAACCGATCAATCGTCTACGGACTCGTATATAAAACGTGTCTATCCTTGTGATTGTCAAAACAACACCGTAACCCGCACCCCGTCTGTTGTATTCTCAATGGAACACTTTGCACCGTGGCGGTCCAGAATCATTTTCACCAGATGCAGTCCCAGCCCGCTACCGCCGGTGGCACGATTTCTGGAACCCTCTGCCCGGTAAAAAGCCTCAAATAAGTGTGGAAGAGCCTCCTCACTGATGTGAGCCTCGGTGTTCTCCACCGTCAGGGCCGGCCGGCCATCCATCAGGCCACACCATACACGCACCGCCGCTCCCTCCGGCGAATAGAGAGCAGCGTTTGACAGCAGGTTCCCTACCGCCTTCTCCAATAGTGAGGAGTCCCCAGTGACAATGGTTCCCGGCGTCAGTTCCTTTACCAGTTGCTGACCTCTCTGTTCCAGAAGGGGCTCGTCCAAAGCCAGCTGGCGCTCAATGAGCGCAAACAGTTCCACCGGTTCCCGCTTCACAGCCATGAAACCGCTCTCCATGCGGGAGATAACCAGCATCTCCTGCACCAAGTTTTCCATCCGTCCAGTGACCTGGAGGGAACGCAGCAGGTATTTGTCCCGATCCCGATACACACCTACCCCCTCCAACATGCCGGAGAGCTGTCCCTTCAGGATGGTCACCGGAGTTTTCAACTCGTGGGAAGCAGCATTGAAGAAGGCCATTCTCTGTCGGTCCATCTCCCGTTCCTGTTCCACCTCTCCCCGGAGAGCCTGATTGGCACTCTCCAAGTCGGCAAGGGCTGCATCCAACCGCCGGGCGAGCCGATCCAGACTGTTGCCCAGTTTTCCAATCTCGTCCCGGCGCCGCTCTCTGCATTCCCAATGAAAATCCAACTCGGCCATCTTTTCAGCTATGCCGCTCATGCGCACGATGGGGCGGGTGATGTACCGTGAATAAAAGAAAGCACATAGCAGTGAAAAGCCCAGCAGCACCAGCAGCAGCCAAGGGGCCATTTGCATCAGTGCCTGTACTGCCAGATTCTCAGCCTCAAGCCGAGGAGTGACATAGAGGGTATAGATCTCATCTTGGTTGCCAAAGCGAACATCAGCGGTAATGGTAGACTGCTCTGACATAGTGACAGATAAGGCATCGTCTGCCTGCTCCCCTGCCATTCCGTAAGTGACTGTGGTATCTCCTTCAGCGGCTGTGATAATCATATTATCATCTTCATACACGGCGTGAGTTATCAACTTTGCTCCAGTATCCACTGGATGTCCATCCGGGCCCACCAGCATGGCGTTAGTTCCAGAGGAGAGTACGAAGTCGTCCAGCAGCGTTCCACAGTCCTCCGGGGTGGTATCCGCCAGCTGTTCCACCAGGGCGTCTACCTGGGCGGTGAGGTCGTCGTTCACCACAGCGGTGTAGGTGCTGGGAGTGGCCCAGGCGATAAAGCCGAAGGTAATAGCCCCGGCAAAGAGCAGGATGCCGGCGGTAATGAGGAAGATGCGGGCGGTCAGGCTCTCAGCGATTCTCCTTCGCGGCACGATAGCCCACCCCCCTTACCGTCTCAATGTAGTCCCGTCCAAGTTTGTGGCGGAGGTTCTTGATGTGGCTATCCACCACTCGTTCATCTCCATAGAAGTCATAGCCCCACAGTTTGGCCAGCAACATCTCCCGGGTGAAGACCCGGCCCGGCGCAGCCAGGAATGTGTGGAGCAGTTCAAACTCTCTGGCGGTTAAGTCCAGGCTTCGGCCATCCAGCAGGGTCTCCCGGGTATCCAGGTCCAAAACTATATCCCGGTAGCGCAAGCATCTTTCGCCCCCGGTGTTTCCCCGGCGTTGGAGAATGACCCGGATCTTTTCCAGCAAAATCGGCATGGAGAAGGGTTTTGTGATATAGTCATCGATGTCCATACCAAAGCCGCGGAGTTGCTGATCCTCCCCGTCCAGAGCGGTAAGCATGAGAATGGGCACCTGGGACTGCCGGCGGATGCACTCGCAGACCCCGAAACCGTCGATCTTGGGTAGCATCAGATCCAGCAGCACCAGGTCGAAGGGCCGCTCCCCGAACAGAGCCAGGGCTGTCACCCCGTCCCCGGCCACTGCGGTTAGGTAGCCGGCGTCCTCTAAGTAAGCGCACAGCAGTTCCTGGATGTCCGGTTCGTCCTCTACGATTAAAATAGATTTCATGTGTCATCACCTACTTTCAGTGTAGCATGGAAATATGAATTTATCATGGAGATATCGCAAGGGCAGGAGCAAAAAGAATTTTCCATCATAAACATAACAGATAGTTGCCTTGCTCCTATGCTACAATACTAGAAAAGCAGGAAAGGCGGTGCATCCCGTGAAGATGGATCGCCTCAACGCCCCGGAGTTGGCGAAGCAGTTCGATATGTCTCGCCGGACCATCCAGCGGAACATTGTTTCCCTGTGCCGAGCGGGTATCCCATTTGCCACAGGCCAGGGCGCGGAGGCGGTATCTCCATCATGGAAGGCTACCGAGTGGAGCGTACTGTGCTCGCCGCCTCGGAGATGCAGGCCATTCTGGCGGGCCTCAGGAGCTTGGACAGTGGCAGCGGCACCCGGCGCTACGCCCCCAACTGATGGGAATGCTGTTTGCCGAGGTGGGTGGGCTGGTACCCGGCGGCGCCAAACTGGCCTGCATCGAGACAGTCACCGCTAATCTCTTATGGATGCGCCTTTTTTGTCCCAAACTATCTGAAGTGACAGCAGAGGCGGTATCTGAACGATCTGAGGCTAGAATTTACAGGACAAGCAGTATGATTTGAGAAAACTGAATATCTATATCGAACGGACAAACGGCAGCAGTACTATTACTGCTGCCGTTTGTCTGTTATCTGTAATTTTCGATCTTATATCCCGTCCCAATCACCGTTTTTATGTAGGCCGGACGGCTTGGGTTCTCTTCCAATTTCTGCCTCAGTCTCCAAATAGTATTCTCTACCGAGGTTGTCACGTACTCGTAGTTTTCCCCCCAGGCGGCCTCATAGAGCTGTGCCTTAGAAAACACCTCCCCGGGATCGCTGGCCATGCAGTAGAGCATGGCGTACTCCCCATGGTTGAGCCGCACTTCCCTGCCCGCCATGAACACGCGACGGTACTCATGATATATCTCCAAGTCTCCGATACGCAACATGTAGGCGGTAGGGGCGGCAACATTGACTACCTCTACCCTCTTGCCTTTCAGTGCGTCCATGATGGCCTTAAACACACTCCCGTCCGGGTCTGTGGCACGGATGATGATAATTTCCTTCATAAATATAGTCTCATGCAGAAGCTTTACTGGTAAGGATGCCATGCTCCATCTCATGTACTGTATCGCACAGAGTATTGATGTCCTCCAAACTGTGGGATACCAGTAGAATTGTCTTTCCCTTTTCCCGTAGCTGCAGCAGATAATTCCGCATTTCTGAGACGCCACTATTATCCAGGCCATTCATTGGCTCGTCCAGCAATAAAATATCCGGATCTTCCATGATGGCCTGGGCAAGCCCTAAGCGTTGCTTCATGCCAAGGGAGTATTTTCCTACTGCTTTTTTGTCATCTGGGTTGAGTCCGACGAAGGATATTGCAGCACGGATCTGGTCTCTCCCAATGCGTCCCCGCAGCGAGGCCAGGTACGAAAGGTTTCGATAAGCACTGGCCGAAGGCAGAAATCCAGGAGCTTCTATGATGGCACCAATGCTTTCTGGAAAATCCACATCTTTCCCGATAACTTTTCCGTCCACGATTACCTTTCCTTGATCTGGGTGGATCAGACCGCAGATGGTTTTAATCAGTACTGTTTTTCCGGAACCATTTCGCCCAATGATTCCATGAATCTTGCCTTTCTCAAAGGAGACATTGATTTGGTGGAGTACGGTAGCTCCCTTAAAGGACTTCGTAACATCCTGCACTTCAATAATTGATTCCATAATATTCCTCCAATTACTTGCTTTGCGGATTTGCTGCTGGATTATGCTGGCCCAGCCAGTACACGATGCCAAGGTTCAGCACTATCAACAGAAACACGCTGACCGCCGCCGCAGATCTGAGGTTGTTGCCCATTGCCTGCGCCATACCCCAGTAGGGTGGAAGAAATAAGCTGACTGGTGGGTAAGCCATTCCAACGGCTAACAGACCGCACTCTACCAAAAGATAAAGAATGACTGCTGCTCGGCTGGCAAACAGGATCATACCGCCAGCACAGAGGACTGAGAGAAGTGTGGTGTGCAGTGGAAACAGCACCATAGCCGTACACCATTCTGCCCACAACAAATCTGAGCCAGAAATCAGGGACAGTAGGACCAGAGCAAAGAGAAAAAATACATAGTTGATCACAACTACTGCAGCCAGACGTATCAACCACCAATGTCGTATGTTTTTGGAACGCACGATAGTATAGGTACTTAGTGTTCCCAGCTCCGGCATCAGAAAAAGAAGGCTTGCCGAGATGGGCGGAAGAACACAAAGATTCCATTCCATAGTTCTCAGAATGTCCAGCCCGCCAGCACCATCTTGGGCAGAAAACCCCATGAAGAACGACAGCGGAGAGCGATGGCCACCGACAAGGAACAGCATGAGGGCTATTGCAGCAAGATAGCAGGCAAGTGTATGACGGTCAAAAACCCGTGTAAATAGGTGTCCTTTCATTGCTTTGTCCCCACTGTAATACGGAAATCGTAACTGTGGATCGCGTGTAGAATCAAAAGAAACAGCACCACAGCAGCGGCAGCATAGACCAGGAACGATTGAGGCAGTGTCAGGTATGCGGTTTCCGCTTCTGAGCCGCTGACATTGTGATACATGAGCAGGCTGTTCGCCAGAAGAGAAAACTTCCGGTAAGAATCAGTCAAAAACCCGATTGTCAGAATGTACCCAGCTACATGAACCAGTATAGCAGCAAGGTAACTGAGGACCTTGGAGATGCGCAGATTAAGCCAGAAAATAATGAGACTCATTACAAAGACATAGCACACGCTAAGCAAGTAACTGAATAAGCAGGCTATTGCTGGCGTCAGAGTCATCAAGTGCCCATATGGGAAGGAAACCTGGTATTCCCAAGCCAGCCCGGGTGTCCGATTCTGCGCAAGAGCAGTGAGAGGCAAGCTCCAGACATTGGCGGAAAAAGCGTTTTCTGAAATGAACAATGCGCCAGCCATAAACAGCACAAGATAATATACTGCGCTGATGCCGAGCAAATAGAGAACTTTTCCAGCGACCCAGGTCTTCCGGGATACTCGCAGAAGGGTGTATGTTTCGTTCTGGCTGGAAAATGGTATGTCGGACACCATCAGAACAGCACCCAGAAAAGCGCAGGTAGCTGTGTAGGTATCGGTATTGAAATAAATGAATGCCTCAAAAATTCCAATGGGTTCACCCATGGCTTTTGAAAAATCCAACAGAGGAAACGCACTGATGATTTGAATAGCACAGCCCAAAATCAGCGCCAAATATAGCCGTGGTGAGAAAAAGGCCTGGCGGAATTGATGTGCACAGATCTTAAACATCCCGCAGCCTCCTTTCAAGCAGTTTCCAGCATAAAGCTGAAGCCAGAGCCAGCATCCCCAGCTGGTACAACAGTGGGAAGGCTGGAAATGGAATGAAGTCTGTAGCCGGCATCAGAACATTGGCGGGGCTAAACAGCAGCGGTTCACCCAATCGGTAGAGAATCAGGTGTGCACCGAAGAACAGTGCAAAGGGAGCGGCCAGAGTAATGTAGCGATTCGGAATAAGCGCAGAAACACATAGTCCGATCACAGACCAGGATGCACCAAACAGAAAAGCCAGCAGGAGCAGGAACAGCACCAGAAAAAGTCCGTCCCAGACAAACTGTAGTTCCCGATACACAGTTCCATCAAATACTGTAAAATAGTTGATTTCCATCTGTTCCCCGGTGTTCGGCTCACCATTTATAATCCAAACTATATCGCTGAGCAGAACGGGAAGAAAAACAGCCAACCCGCCGGAAATGCCGGAACAGAGCAAGGTCTCCTGAAGATAGCGTTTCCGCTCCACCCGACACAAAATTGCCTTGCAGTAACCGCTGTTGTAATCTTCACAGAATAGAGTGGATGCAGGCAGGACAGCCAGGATCGCAGCGAAAATGCCAAAACCGCCCAGGTCGTTTGCCATAAAAATGGAGTCGAGAAAAGTAGTGCATGTTGCGCTCAGGGAAATGGGTTCATACGAAATACAGTAGATAATCCAGTAGTAAATCTGATTCCATAAAAGTAGGAATACTCCTACTATGATGCTGGCCAGCATCGGCCAGGAGAAAATAGCGGAGCAAAGCCGAAAACGCAAAGATTTACTCAAAAATTCATCCCCCGCTCTCCTTGAATCAGTTCCCCAGTGACCGCATTTACTGCCAGAACTCGCACTCGGTTGATCATCATGGAGTCATCATCTGCTCCAATTTGAAAACGCCACGCAGGAACGACAACCGCCTCCTGTGTTTCAGACAGCGTCACAATATATTCTAAAGAAATGGCACCGACAGTAAGGCTATCTTCGCCATAGAAATCAATAAGAGCAGCATTTTCCTGTAAGGTTGAAACCGCATCCTCAAGGGTGAGAAGGTCAGAGGAAATCGGCTGGGCTGTCAGTTTATAAAGAGCACCGCTGATTGTTTGGATACCATTACTATCTACCCAAAAAGAAAGGTCGTTGTAACCAGTTATGGGCATTCCATCTGCGGTGCGCCGGAAGAAAATCTTGTAGTAGGGGCGCCGCCCTTGGTTGCCATAGGGTAATACGGTATCTGCGGTATAACTGTCTTGAGGGGCGATGGCATCTGTAATGGTACTGCACAGAGAAATGACATCCTCCAGCGGGATAGATACCCCACATTCTGCAGAGGTGGATAACAGGTTATCTTCAAAAGGATACAGGTCTACATCCCGGTATTGCAATGTAAAGATTTCTTCTCCAGGTACGCTCTCTCCAGCCACGGCTATAGTGTGCTCATAGAGATAATAGTCACCAATTGATTCGGAGTTGTGA
>ENA-UOJO01005473-UOJO01005473.1-human-gut-metagenome-genome-assembly--contig:-P57-NODE-5473-length-10117-cov-28.431326_pt1 | contig 10117 bp, 13 predicted proteins | sample MGYA00242351_ERZ723898 | MGnify/ENA metagenome assembly ERZ723898 | reverse complement strand
TACATGAGTATAGTAGCACAATATCTTGCGATTGTCAATTATGATAAAACTATATATAGATTTCAAGATGGACAGAGAATACTCTCTACTTGTAAAATAGGGCGGCAATACAATTTTTCTGCACAGAATTATGATTTTGCAGAAATATATGGTGCTTGACAGCATAACATATAAATAGTACAATGTACTACAAGAAAGCGAGGCGATCAAAATGGCATTTTCCATCAGACTGACGGACGAAGAAAAGCAGCTGGCAGACAGCTACGCAAAGCTCCATGCAATGTCCGTGGGCGAAGCATTCAAGCAGGCATTGTTTGAAAAAATTGAAGATGAATACGACGTTGCTGTTGCGGATGAAGCCTATCAGGACTACCTGAAGAGCGGGAAAAAGAGTCGCCCTGTCGGAAATCTCTGGAAGGATCTTGGCATATGAAATATACGGTTGAGACGACGGAACGCTTTGAAAAAGAGTTTAAGCGATTGGACCGATATACGCAGCGGATGCTTAAATCCTGGATCGAGAAGAATCTGGTCGGCTGTGAGAATCCGCACGCAAAAGGAAAAGGACTGACCGCAAACCGCAGCGGGCAATGGCGCTATCGGATTGGGGATTACCGCCTGATCTGCCTGATTCAAGACAACGAGCTGGTGATCCTCGCCCTGACGGTCGGACATCGAAGCGACATATATAAAAACTGACGGGAAGCGCAGATACGCGCTTCCCGTTAAATTTTATGTTTGTTGAGCGCAGTCACAATGTTTTCAACAGGCTGCTTCGTAAATCAGAACTCCTTTATGGAATACTTCGTTTTCTACGGTAAACTGATTCTTGCGCTCGGCAAAACCGCTTTTTGTGCCGACCAGAATATCCACGGGGCGCTGCTTCACGTCACGGATCGCTTTATATGCAGAAGCGGCTATGGCGTGAAGATCTTTCTCGCCGTCGTCTACAATAATATAGAAATCAAGGTCGCTCTCCGCATGGGCTGTGCTATTTGCCAAAGAGCCGAATAGATAAATACAAATGGGATTGACCTGTTCAATGAGCCTTTGCTTTATGATTTCAATTTCGTCCATTGGCATCGAACTCACCTTCTACTGCTATAACAAATGGTTTGCCGTAACTAAGGCACACTGTTATACAACTGTGACCATTGGCTTCACGGTATCCAGCGGAAGCCCGGCTTTCTGAGCCTGCTCGCGCTCTAAGGTAAACCTTGTGATTTCCTCGATGAACCGCTGCTCTTTGGAAGTGGCTTTGCTCCAGCTAATGCCAAACTTGCGGCACATCTGCATATGGATTTCATAAAACCGTTCGCGTGAACCGCTGAACTGATCCAGATACCATTTCATTTCAGCACTTCTCTCCATCATATCACTCCTTTTTCTAATTATACTACAAAAAGAAGGACTTGCAAGAGAAAAGCACGGAGCAAAGCATTCTAATAATTAAATAGCGTCTGGTGCGGCAGATTCTGCACATTCATGAGTGTTTATTTCAATTTTCTCCACGGCCAACGCACAGGACTGCGGCAGATATGCTTTTTTGACCTCACTGACGACTGTACTGGTCGGCAAATAGACACGATACGTTTGCCCCACAGGTAGCCGCTTGTTCTTCTCGATGCAGAAGAAGACCTGTTCGCCGTCTGTCTTTTGTAGCATAACTCTGCGCTGCCGCTGAAACGGGATACTGGAAACCGCGAGGCAGACGCCTTCTTCCGCATGATAGCGCTGATTTACAAGCAGCACATAAAGCTCTGCGCAGCGAACGCCGCAAAAAAGCAAGAGCAATGCGCTGAGGATCAGAAACGTCCGATCGCCGGAGAACGCAGAAACGATGGTTGCGGCCAGGAACGGCAGGCAGAGCAGCAGCGACAGCAGCCACTTCTGCAGCAGCGGCGCAGGCCACGCAAGAATCTTTTTCATGGTCAGCACCGTTCAAAGACGATCTGCTTGTGCAGATACAGGTTTGCGATTGCCGCCGAGACAGGGCGTGCCTGCCGGGAGGCTGCCATCAGGATTGGCAGATTCTCGCTGGTAGTTAACTCATCGTCATACAGGCAGTCCATGAGCTGCGCATCAGAGTGAAGCGTCCGCACGCCACGCTCTGCGCACTTGATCAGTTCTGCGCTGCTGAGAAGCGCCTGATTTGCCAGCCGCACGATCTGCCGTTCCTCCACGCTGCATTTCGGGCGCGAGAACAGATGGATTGCTTTAGAAAAAGGCATACCGTCCCAAATCCAGAGTTTCAGGAATGCGCCAATCCGCAGGAATGGATTTGCGGAAACCGGCGCGATATACAGGCAGGAAAGAAGATCGTAGAGCGATTCATACTCGCTGCTGCCGCGCCCCTCCGCGACCAGTCCGCGCGTAACAAGCCGGTCGATGCAGTCGTCCAACGTCCGGCGGGAGGTAAACGACAGCCCGCGCGTCAGCTTCAGATAGGCTTCCGCAATCTGACTGCGTGACAGGATACGCCATGCAAGACTGCTCCAGACGGTCATTTCCTGTACGTCGAGCATATATTCCTTCCGACCCACGATGACAACGGGATATTTCTTGCCGTCCAGCGTGCGATGGCATTTGAAATGTCCGACGGCCGCGTATTTCGTGTATTCCATAACAGTACCTCCAATGTGCTTTTATTCTTCTTTTACGAGCGGCAGCTTACAATTTCAACAGGCGATGTCGAAAGCGTCCAGAAAATCCGGATCGCTGCGGAGCTTCTTTGCCGCGCGGGAGATCCATGCGCCGACATTGTTGGAGCTGGTGTGATAGAGCGCTGCAATATCCTTGCAGTCAAAGCCCTTCGCTTTCAGAACAAGTGCGTCAATACCGAGTTTTGCGACACCGCGATAGTGTTTCTTGCAGGCGGTAAGTACCGCACTTGTGTCCACATTGGAAAAGTGCGCATGATCTGTGCATACCGGCGTTGGGAGGCCTGCGTCCGGGTCGTCCAAGGACTGCTCGGAAATATACTTCCGCCAGTTTGTCTGCTTGCGGCAGCAGTCGATCAGATGGTTGCGGATGACCGTGATGGCGTAGGTCTTGAACGAAGTGCCGCCATGATAGCTTGCCGCCGCATGGCACAGCGCGACGCAGCCCTCCTGAAAGAGATCGTCATATTCCATATGGCAGTTGCTTTTGGGGACAAGCCTTGCAATCGTCCAGTGGACAAATTCCAAGCTGTTTTCTACGAGCAGTTGCTGTTCAGCGGTCAACACGATGCTGCTTCGATCCATTATATTTCACCTTCCTTTGTGCGTTCAGAAATTCTTTGCAGAGCGATATGACTTGGTCACAGCGATACTCCGAGAAGTTGGCAATATGTGCGTCAGCTTCCGGGATGCCGAGCCGGACGCACAGCCATGCGTAAGCATCCTGTTTGCGCATGAAGCCTTTCTCCCAAAGCTGGTTGAAGGTCCGATGTGCCTGCATCCGTTTTTGCCGAAGTGATTTGTCTGCAAGCGTTCCCATCGGCAGGCCAGTCGCCTTGTGCGCCTGTACATAAGCGTCGCAGGCGGGATACCGGGAGCAGACGTAGAGCTTCGCTGTCCGGTCTTTCGTGTGGATGCCATAAATGCTGCTGGCCGGGCGAAGCTGCGCCGGCGCGTGGCAGTATGGACAGGTAATGTGGGCTTTTTTCAAATGGAAATCCTCCTATGTATTACTCAGAAGGAAGAAGGGAGAGTATCTGTAAACAGCAGCTTTCATCGTCTGACAGGCACCAGTTGAGATATAACGCATAAATATCCTCAAAGGCGCTGCGGGAAAGTTTTTCGCGGCATTCGCTTGGGTCGATCCGCTGCCCGGTGAGACGTTCATATTCGGCAGCGGAGATCAGAACAGGCTTGCCGCCGGCATCTGCGCTCATCAGATAACCGGAACACGGCGAATGACATTTGCAGACGCCGCAGGAGATAAAGCAGGCATTTCGCCAGTTCCCGCGGCAGGCGGTCAGAAATTCTGCAAGCTGTTGGATGGTTGTCCTCATAGGTTTGTCCTCCAAATCCTTCTATAACAATACGCACCGCAAAACGGCAAAACGGTCACTTGAACCTGTGAATTTTCTGTAAATTATGAAAATGCACCCGGTCAGCAGTGCTGATCGGGTGCGGATTTCAGCCGATGATCCAGAACGGCCCGCCGGAACTGGCGGCTTTGCTGGCTTCGTTCAGAATGATGGACAGTTCCCAGCTCTGTTCACTGCGCGTCCGGCTGGCAGGGTCGGCAACAAGAATCTTTTCATCCTGGACGCCACGCAGCACGATGAAATGTCCGGATGAGGTAAAATGCCCGGCGGACATGATGGCGACGACCAGCTTGCCGCTGGAAAGCGCGTCCGTGATCCGCTGCGGCTCTGATGCCGTACAGCCAGAGACCGGTAGACCCCACGCTTCGGCAGCTGCCGGGATAAGCGCGTGATAAGAGCCGCTTCCGCTGCACCAGTAGCCGTTGTCATACGACCACTTTGCCATCTCCACGGGATCGACCAGATCATCCGTGAGGGAAGACACTACCATTGCCATGCAGGTCGGGCCGCAGCCGTAGCCGCCGATATCGTCGGTGCCATAGGGCTTGTTCGCATAGCGCTCATCGAGCTGGTTGTAGTAGACAACTTCCGTGCCGCCATCCGTATAGCGAATGTCTCCAAGTGCGGGAATCGTGAAGCTGCTCTCAGACGAGGAGAGATTCTGAAACAGGCCGTCGCCCAGAAACAGACTGAGATTCTCGGCAAAGTTCTGCGCAAGCGTCTTCTGCTCTGCGGTCAGATGAAAAATGGAGTCGGCAAAATACGCTTCGCCGCGATAAGTAAGCGTGTAGACGCGCACCGTCACCTCGCGAAGCTCTGTGACCTCTTGACCGTTTTCATCGAGAACGGTTTCTTCTACCTCGCGTGTTTCATCCTCGTAGGTATAGTCGTATAGTTCTCCGACACCGGCACGCAGGAGCTGCTTCATGTCTTCCAGAGAAATGGCGGCAACGTCCGTATCGCGGTACGCACAGTATTGCGAGATGAACAGGTTGACGTTGTTGATGCGCTCGTTCTCATACGGGTTGACGATCTCATACTGATCGGCGCTGGACGCGGCAAAGTCGTCCGCGATCCGCTGCTCGGCGTCGGCAATGCCGCTGCCGAGTAGGTCGCTGACCGCAAACGCGATCTCGTTCATGTTCTCGGTGATCGCTGCCTGATCGTTCAGAATGGTGGTGTCGCCGGAATTCTGCGCCGTGCCGCCGAAGATCAGCGTCGGGAGCATCACGAGGAACAGCAGCGGGATTGCAAGGATGGCGAGCAGCGCAAGAAGAATCTTCTTTCCGTGCTTGGCCGCCGCGATTGCAACGCTGGCTGCCGCGCCGTAGGGACCGCCGAGGGCGGCCCCGTTTGCAGCTGCGGCCGTGATCTTACCTGCTTTTGCGGCACCTTCCACGACCTTTGCAGCGGTGCTGCCAACCTGAACCGCTTCGTCCAGCCCGGTCTGACGATTATCGTTTACGCCCATTCGAGTACAAAGATGACCGACATGATCTCCTGCCCGGTCACAGGCTGAGATACGGCAGATACGACGGCGTCATAGTTGATGGAGAGCGCATCTGCTTCTTTGACTGTCCACGGCGCAGCCAGCGTGAAGACCTCGGAATCTCCGGTTTTGCTGGTCTCGGAAGAATTGATCTTGAAGCCGACCTGCTTGGCGTCCACCTTGGCCTTTGCCATATTGGTCGAGTACGGCACAAACTCCCAGCCGTTCTTGCTGGTGACGCTGACAGAAGAAACCTTCACATCACCGGTGGAATTGTTGACGATCGACGCGGAGGCAACATAGACCTTGCCGGTTTCATCGACAACGAGCGGCAATGTCGCAGGAACCGTCACGGAGAACGATTCAACAATATTCCAGTGCGCGTAATATGTCATGTCGCTTTCCGTGGAATAAAGCGTGTTCGCGGTGACCTCCGTGCCGTTCTCCGGATCTGTGAACCAACCCAGGAACTCTGCATTCTTACGTTCCGGTTCTGTGGGGAGCGTGAGCTTTTCACCGTAGGTCTGTTCTGTCGTCTCCGAACGACCGTCGCCAATATCCCATGTCACGATGTAAGTATTTGCGGTAAATTGCGCGTAAAACGTCTGGCTTGCTGTAACGGCGCTGATCGTGGTGTAGAGCTTGCCATCCGTTTTTGCGGTGTACCAGCCTTTGAAGCTGTGACCTTTTTTGACCGGGAGCGTTGTGGGAGCCGTCGGCTTGCTGTTCGGCTGGACGGTTTCGCTATACGTCGCTTTTCCGTCGATTGTGCCGCCGTTGCTGCCCGCGTCCCATGTGACCGTCAACGAAACCGTTGCACCACAATCGTCGCATTTGCCGTCGCCGTTTGCGTCCACATGATCGGCGTACTCTTCACCGCTTGCCTTACAAATGGAACAGGTCTTCGTGCGCTTATGCTGGGCATCGCTTACGCTCGACCACTTGCCGTAGGTATAAGTGTGGTCGGCATAGTCATAGTCGCTGGTGGAGCAGGTCGAGCAGGACTTCGTGCGCCGATGCTGCGCATCGCTATAGTTGCTCCAACTGCCATACTTGAAGCTGTGGTTGGCGTAGGCATAGCCAGAATACCCGCAAAGGCTGCACGTTGCACTGCGACGATGCTGGGTATCCGAGTCATTTTCCCAACTTCCGTATTTCAGGGAATGGCTTTGCGTGGTGCTGGAGCCGACGTCAGAATTACAGATGCTGCAATGCTTTTCCACGGAGTGCTTCGTATCGTCGTACTCATAATACTGCGTGCTTGTGCTGTGGCGACCGTATTGATATTTTCCACCACCGCCGCAATCGTCGCAAGTGCCATACCGGCGATGCTGGCTGGTCGAGTAATATTCCCAGTCACCATAAGAATACGAGCCGTGGGACGTGCCCCAATCAACGACTTCGCCGCAGTCCCGGCAAATTTCTTCCCAATCGCATCCATCCCACGACGTATAGGTATTGTTGTGCTGGCAGGACGTATCTTCTTCGTAGCCGCATTTGGTACAAACACCGCGCGAGTTGAAGCTATGGGATTGCGTGTGGCGATACGCATACTCGTTTGCGCTGCAATTCGTACAGCACTCCCAGACGTAATGCTTGGATTCATCCTTCTGCTCATAATCGTAGGTGAAGCTGCAAGACGAGCAGTTACAGCCCGAAACGCCGCAAGCGCCGGAGGAAATCATAAGAACGGGGTATGCCGCGACAAAGGTGATGCCTTTTGCGTCAAGAATGCCCATCGTGACCTCATCGCAGGTTACGATTTCGAGTGCAGACATATCTACGCCCGAAAATGCAGTATCCGAAATGTAAAAACTATCGTCGTTGTAGTGCAGCTGCAACCGGTTCAGATTTGCGCAATCCTTGAACGCATCGGCGCCAAGGTTTGCAAACGAGGGCAGGACACAGCTTTTCAAATTGATGCAGCCTGCGAACCAGTACGCAACGTCGGGAACAACCATATGTGCGCCGGGATCAAACTTCACGCTTGTGATGTTTTCCCGCATTTCGTGCCACGGTTGGTCTTCTGCGCTTGTGAACGCAGCAATTCTGCCGTTGCCGGAGATGGTAAGCGTGCCGCTGTCGTCCAGCGCCCACGTCAGGTATCCTGTGGGCGTTTTCTCCGCAGCAAACGCGGAAATGCTCAGAGAGAACAACATGCAAAGAGTCAGCACAAACGCGATGAATTGCTTGAATTTCTTCATCATGCAGCCTCCTTTTCGTTCACGGCGGCGATGGTGAACACAATCGTCGCGGCGTTGATGTTCGTGACAGCTTCACTTGCGGAAACCTTTGCCTTGTAGCGGATGGCGAGATTTTTCTCGGCGGCAATCGCCGGAAACGCGCCGTCCACAAGCGTCAGACTGCCTGCGCCTTTCGTGCTACAACCATTGATGCTAAGTGCGATGCTGTTCTTGCTTGCCGTAAAATCGTCAAAATTGCCGATTTCAAACGTGCCCGCCTGAACATCTACCTTGGTCACACGAATTGCGCCGGTCTTGCCGGTGTTGGTGATTGCGGCATTGTTGGCGCAGACCACATAGCCGTCAACGAGAGAAACCGGCAGCGCGGCGGGAACCGTACACGAAATCGGAGAAACCGTATTGACCACGGTGAGCGTCACCGGCACGCGCGCCTCGGTTGTTTCCGCTGCCGACGCGCCAACGGCCAGTGACAGAATCATTGTCAGTGCTAACAGAAAAGTGATAAGCTTCTTCTTATCCATCACAGCACCTCCTTCGGCCAGAGATATGCGGTATGGAGCGTCAACTCCGTCTGCATAGAGCCGATCTGCTTGCCGTCGCGGAACGCCGTGACTGTTACGGTGCAATCTACATTGCCGAACTCTGCCGCTTCGGGCAGCGTAAGCGTCGAAATGCTCTTGCCAGCGGCAAGCTCGAAAGCATCTGCGATCAGCGCGTTATCCTTATTCTTGCGGATTTCCACTTTGTAAGTGTCCGATTTGCTGTTGTTGATGAACTCAGCTTTCACGTTGGTTGCCCCGACAAGTGCGTAAAGATGAGCAGGAGCAGTAACAGCCAGAAGATTGTTCTCGACGATAGAGTTGAGATCTTTCTGGGCTTCACGGAGCCCGGAGACATCATAAAAGATAACCTCGGTTTCTTTGAACGCCTTTGCTCTGTCCGTAATGCGTACCTTGATGGTGTCGATGACCGCGAGCGTAGAATCTCTGTCATAAATGACCTTGACCGCATCGTCTACGCGGGCTACGACAACAGCGGGCATATTTGTGCCGTTATTGCAGTACACGGCTTTCGTGCCGCCACCCCAGACAAGCAATCTGCCCTTGACGGTCACATTGTCCAGCACGATTTTGCCGTCCGACGCGCCGCAGCCGATGATGAGGTCGCCGTCTACGGTCATATCCTTGAGCGTCACTTCATCGGTGCGAATCAGAACGCTGCCTTTGATATCCTTGTCGTAGGTGCCTTTTACCGTGATATAGCTGCCGATGATGTTCGCAAAAATCTGTGCAAATTCTGCGCGGGTGATGTTATCCAGCGGTTCCAGCCCTTTGGTTCTGCCGTGGATATAATTCGCGCCGACCATTGCCCGCACATAGGGCAGCGCCCAGTTGGAAATCTTGTTGCGGTCGGAGAATTTGGACAAATCCGTCTTAGAATACGAATCGTAGTCCAACTCTAGGGCGCGAGCCACAACGGTCATCGCTTCTTCGCGCGTGATGGGCGCGTCGGGAGCCATTGAGGAAGAGCTACGCCCGTTATAAGTACCCATCTGGACGGCGAGGGCTACATCTTTGTAGTACCACTTACTCTTGGAAACGTCCTTGTACTGCGAAATGTCCGCCGTTTTGTAGCAACCGAACGAGCGGTTGATGATCGCTGCCATTTCCGCACGGGTCATGTCTCCATTGGGGTCGATGACGGTTGCGCTCTTGCCGTAAAGCAGACCGTTATCCACGGCTGCGGACACGGCTTCGGCATACCATGCGGTACGGTCGTAGTCCTTGAAATCTGTTGCTTTGCGGGTAGTCGTGCCTGCCGCCGACGCAGATACTGCCAGTGACAAGCACGATACTGCCGCGAGAAATAGTGCGAGGATTCGTTTGCGTTTCATTTGAAGTCCTCCGTTTCATAAGGTGAGGGGAACGCGCAAGCGTTCCCCTTGAATGAATTACGATTAGACCGCATCCCAAGCGATAATGAACAGGACGCTTGCGATGGCGGTGTTCGTCACAGCTTCGGAGACCGGGGTAACGATGGCATCATAGGCAATGCCAACGCTGTTTGCGGAGGTATCGCCCACGCCGGACATATAGCAGCCCTCGATGGCATCCGTCAGAAGAGCCTGCTTGCTGGCATCCTTGTTGTCCGTTGCCGCAGCGACGCCGTCACCAACGGAAAGCTGGAAACCGAACTTGTTGGAGTCAACTTTCTCGCGAGCGAGGGTTGCCTTGTCACCGAACGCGGTTAGATGCCAATTCTGCGCGGCTTCGATGCTCACGGAATTGACCTTGACTGCGCCGAAGGAATTGTTGACGATCTTCGCATCCGTTGCGGTGGAAACGGTGCCGTCGGTGCCGACAGCGATGGGCAGGACGGTCGGGACGG
>ENA-UOJO01005472-UOJO01005472.1-human-gut-metagenome-genome-assembly--contig:-P57-NODE-5472-length-10118-cov-31.719368_pt1 | contig 10118 bp, 8 predicted proteins | sample MGYA00242351_ERZ723898 | MGnify/ENA metagenome assembly ERZ723898 | reverse complement strand
AGAACGGCGGCCACGGCGAGGGCGTCAACCAGGGCATCCGCAACGCCACCGGCCTCTACTACAAGGTCGTGGACAGCGACGACTGGCTGGACACCGACGCCCTCCAGAAGGTGCTGGCCCGCCTGCACACCCTCGTGACCCGCGGCACCGCCCCCGACCTCATGATCTGCAACTATGTCTACGAGCACACCGAGGACGGCACCAGCCACACTGTGCGGTACACCAACATCTTCCCGCAGGAGCGTCTGTTCACCTGGATGCACGTCGGCCACTTCCGCCCCGACCAGAACCTGCTGATGCACTCGGTCATGTACCGCACTGAGGTGCTGCGCAAGTGCGGCATGGTGCTGCCCAAGCATACCTTCTACGTGGACAACATCTTCGTCTACCAGCCTCTGCCTTTCGTCAAGACCATGTATTATATGGACCTTGACCTTTACCGCTACTTCATCGGCCGTGCCGACCAGAGTGTCAACGAGAGCATCATGGTCAAGCGCGTGGACCAGCAGCTCCGGGTCACCCGGCATATGATCGACTGTCAGGACCTCGACGCCCTCAAGGACGAGAAGAAACTGCGGGCCTATATGCTCCACTACCTCTCCATGATGATGGCCGTCAGCGACATCTTCCTGCTGCTGGACGGCAGCGCCGAGGCGAAAGAAAAGCAGAAGGGCCTGTGGCAGTATCTGCGCGAGCACACCAGCGCCGCAGTCTACCGCTCCATCCGCTTCGGCTTCGGCGGCGTGACCAACCTGCCCTTCCCCAAGGGCGACGCCATCGTGGTGGGCGGCTACCGCATCGCACGGAAGATCTTCAAGTTCAACTAAATTCACGATTGTTGCATACAACAGGGCTACTGCATCGGCAGCGGCCCTGTTTTTTGGGCTTTTGGCAAGCAGCAAGGAAACGCGCCTGACTGAGAAAAAGGAGGAAAGGGCGGCTGCTCGTCGGTATCGTGCTGCTGCCCGCAATATCGCATGGAACAGCTTCTCATCTGCCTTTCCGCGGCGCTCATCGCAGGTCTTTTGATGTCGCGCCTCGCAAAGGCGATCCATTTGCCGGCGGTCACATCTTATCTGCTGGCGGGCCTGCTGCTGGGGCCTTTCTTTCTGGGGCGTCTGGGCCTGAGTAATTTTGGCATCGGCTTCGGCACCCTCGAGCAGGTGGACAGCCTGTCCATCATCACCCAGGTGGCGCTGGGCTTCATCGCCTTCGTCAGCGGCCGGGCCACCCACTGCAGCCACAACATCCAGAAGTACCTCGGCATCACCCTGCTGCCGCAGGCTGGCGTGGCGCTGGGCATGGCAGCCGAGGCCGCTGAGCTTTCCGACGGCCACATGGTGCGCAACGTCGTGCTCTTCTCGGTGCTGGTGTATGAGCTGGTAGGCCCCACCCTCACCAAGCTGGCACTGACCGCCGCCGGCGAGATCATCCCCGAGGGCCGCACCAATGCCCGTATGGCCAACAAGCCCGAGTTCCCGGTCTCCCTCGACTAAGTCTGCCTATGACAAACGGCACTCCGAACTGCTTCGGAGTGCCGTTTCTGTTTGCTTTACTTTAAGATGACTTCACCATTTTCGGCATCCACCGTCAGGCTGCCGCCCGCTTTCAGGGTGCCGTCGATGATGCGCTCGGCGGCGGGGTCCTCCACGGCCTTGCGGATGACGCGGCGCAGGTCGCGGGCGCCGAATTTGCCGCCCTGACTCTTGGCCACGAGGGCAGAGAGAGCCGCCGGGGTGTAGCTGTAGGCGATGCCCTTGGCTTCCATGCTGGGCTTGTACTCATCCAGCATGAGAGCCGCGATGCCTTCCAGCGTCTGCTGGCTCAGCGGCTTGAAGGCGATGACCTCATCCACACGGCCAAGGAACTCAGGCCGCAGGAACTGGCTCAGAGCCTTGCGGGTCTTTTCCTCGCTCAGCTGCTCCTCGCTCTTGTTGAAGCCGAGGCCGGAGGTCGTCTTGTCGCTGCTGCCGGCGTTGGAGGTCATGCAGATGACCGTATTGGAGAAGTCCACCGTCCGGCCCTGTGCATCGTTGATCTTGCCCTCGTCGAGGATCTGGAGCAGGATGTTCATAACGTCGGGGTGGGCCTTTTCGATCTCATCGAACAGCACCACGCTGTAGGGGCGGCGGCGCACCTTTTCGGTGAGCTGGCCGGCCTCTTCGTAGCCCACATAGCCCGGAGGCGAACCGATCATGCGGGACACCGCATATTTCTCCATATACTCGCTCATGTCGAGACGGATGAGCGGGTCGGGGCCGTCGAAGAGCTGGTTTGCCAGCTGCTTGACCAGCTCCGTCTTGCCGACGCCGGTGGGGCCGACGAAGATGAAGCTTGCGGGACGGCGGCGGCCCGACAGGTCGGCGCGGCTCCGCTTGACGGCCTGTGCCACCAGATGGACGGCCTCGTCCTGACCGATGATCTTCTTTTTCAGCTCCGCTTCCAGCCCGGCCAGTTTGACGAACTCCGTCTCCTGGATCTTCACCGCCGGGATGCCCGTCCACAGCTCAATGACCTTGGCCACATCGTCCATGGTCACTTTTATCTCGCTGGCAGCAGCCTGCTTTGCGGGCAGCTCTGCCTCGAGCTTGGCGATGCGGGTCTTCCGCTCGGCCACCTGCTCATAGTCGATGGCCTCATTGACGTCGGAGGACTCCATGTCCGCCTCTTCCTGCCTGAGGCCGTCCAGCTCCTTCTGCATCTCGAGATACTCCGAGATGACCGGGTGGGCGAGATTGCAGCAGGCGCAGGCTTCGTCCAGCAGGTCGATGGCCTTATCGGGCAGGTAGCGGTCCGTGATATACCGCTCACTGAGGGTGACGATGGCGCTCAGCACATCGGCATCCACCTGCACATGGTGGTGCTCCTCGTAATACTTCTTGATGCCGTTCATGACGGCCAGCGTATCGGCCACGCTGGGTTCTTCCACGCGGACAGGCTGGAAGCGGCGCTCAAGAGCCTGGTCCTTCTCGATATACTTGCGGTACTCGTTAAAGGTGGTGGCGCCGATGACCTGTATCTCACCGCGGGAGAGGGCAGGCTTGAGGATATTGCCCGCGTTCATGGCACCCTCGCTCTCACCGGCGGAGGTGATGGTGTGGATCTCGTCAATGAACAGGATGATGTTGCCAGCGGCCTTGACCTCACTCAGCAGGCCCTTGACCCGCTGCTCGAACTGGCCGCGGAACTGGGTGCCGGCCACGAGGCTGGTCAGATCCAGCAGGAAGATTTCCTTATCCTTCAGACCCACAGGGACATTGCCCTTGGCGATGCGCTCCGCGATGCCCTCGGCGATGGCCGTCTTGCCGACGCCCGCCTCACCGATGAGGCAGGGGTTGTTCTTCTGGCGGCGGCTCAAAATCTGAATGGTGCGGTAAATCTCGCGGTCGCGGCCCACGATGTCATCGAGCTTGCCTTCCCGGGCTTTGCGGGTCAGGTTCTCACAGTAGGTGTCGAGGAATTTGCGGCGGGGCGGCTTCTTGCCGTTCTTCTGGGCCTTTTTGCTGTTTCCGGCGTCGCCCTCCGCCTTGACGCCCAGCGGGAAGGTAGCACTGGAGCCGGGGACAAGGTCGTCGTCCCCTTCGTTCTCCTCGCCGCCCATGGGCTGGCCCATATTCATCATGAGGGAGAGGGGGTTCGCATCCCCCATCTCATCCATCATGCTCTCCATCCGGTTTTCCATGTTATCCATGTCCTCATCGGACATACCGAACTGCTTCATCAGGTCTTCCACCGGCTTGATGTGCAGCTCACGCGCACAGTGCAGGCAAAAGCCCTCATTTTTCATCTGGCCGTTCTCCATCCGCTGGACGAAGATGATGGCCGGACGTTTCTGACAGCGATTGCAGACCATATAGGTTCCTCCTAAAGCTCCCCTTTACAGGAAGGGGTTGAACAGATTGAATGCTTTATAGTAAAGGCTGCTGCTCATGACCGTATCGTTCAGGACGGTCAGATTGCCGCCGGTGATGACGATGACGGCCCACACCACACAGAGCATCAGATAGATGTCCATGGTGCTGGCGACACAGCCGGTGACCCAGCCCAGCCAGCGGTTGACAGCGCCGATGACCGGCAGCCGGTTGACGAGGCCCAGCACGGTGACCAGCATACTCACCAGCATCCGCAGCAGGGCAAAGGCCACGAAAAAGAGCACGACCGAGATGACCGGCGTGAGCAGCGGAGCCAGCACCTTCTGGACGATGGCGTCCGCCAGCACCACGGCGTTGTCGCTGAGCACAGCCGAGATGGAGCGCTCGCAGGTCTCCACGATGGAGGCGCGGAAGCTCTCGGGCAGAAAGCCCGCGTACTTGTCCGCGATGCCGGTCAGGTCCACGACCCCTCCGGCCGAGATGCTCTCCGCGATCTGGGTACGGAAGCTCCCGGCCAGAAAGCGCTGGAACACCTCGGCAGCAGCCCAGCCCGAAAAGACCCGGGCGCCCACGAGGCTGAAGACATTCCCGCCCAGCTGGACACTGGATGCGAGAAAGCCCTTGCGGGCATAGCGCACAGCCAGAAGCAGCCAGACCACGGTACATACTATATCAAAAAGAAATGACGGATTCTTGAACATATCTTGTTTTCCTTATTATGTATTGCTTTGAGCGTTGTTTTCCGCCGCAGGCGGGGTCAATACCTGCACCGTATTGCCGCAGAAGACCAGCAGTTGCCTGCGGTCGGCCAGCAGACCCTGCGGGCGGGCCGAAAGGCTCTGGGTCCACTGGGAGGTGCCGTCGGTGGAAAGGCACTCCACCCCTGTATCGGTGAGCAGATAAAAGGTGTCTCCTGCCCGGACGATGCGGTTGGACGCCTGCACCTGCGTGGTGTTCTCGACGCCGAGGTCACGGCTCAGCATCACGGCCTGACAGAGCTGGCCGGAGGCCAGCAGAAGGGCAGTATTGCCCGAAGCGTCCACCGAGATGTCGCGGAGGGTCTGCCCGGTAAAGTCATAGGCTGCCCGCTCTCCGCCCGATGCGTTGTAGAGGACAGCGCGGCTGTCGCAGACGGCCAGGATGCTCTGGGAACCGGTCCAGCTCAGCCACTGAGCCGCGCCGCTTCCGCTGCCCACCAGCATGGGGTCGCCCTGCGCCAGGGTGACGACATAGAAATTCGTGACCATCTGGCCGCCGTTCACCGTCACCGCCGCCACTGCCAGCCGCCGCCCATCCGGCGAAAAGGCCAGCCGCAGCGGGGTGCCGTCGGCGATGGTGAGGCTCCAGCTCAGCAGCTGCTCCATTGAGGACGAGTAGACCCGAAGCCGGGCCGCGCTGCCGGGGTCCTCTGTGACGACGGCCAGCGTGCCGTTGTCGGCCATGGCACAGAGGGTGATGCTGCTCTCCATCGTCTTGGTGTAGAGATTCTGGGTTCGGCTCTCCACCCGCAGCTCATTGCCTGAGCGGTTGTAGAGCACAAAGCGGTTCTTGCCCACAGCCAGCGCAGGGCGGGCGTAGCCGCTCTGGATGGAGTTGAGCCGGGTGCCGGTGCGGGACCAGACCACGCACCCTTCCTCGCCCAGCTCCACAAAGCTGCTGTTCATGGCGGCAAGCTGTTTCACCTCCATGACGCCGGTCTGCTGGGGCCAGCCCGTGCCGGGGAAGAGCAGGATGCGGGCGGTGTCGGCCCAGTCCTTGGCCATGGCAACAGAGCTGCCCACGATGCCGGTGGTGAACAGCACCACCAGCGTCAGCGCCACGACGATGAGTGCCGTGCGGCGGATGCGCCGGTTCCGCACCCGCTCGCGGGCCTGCTCGAGGTATTCGACCCGGCCTGCTGAAAGCGGCTCGTCCGACACAGGCCGGGTGCCGCGCTGTCTTTTTCTCATACTCTCCTGTCCCTTCGTGCAATGACAGTGCTCCCAAAGGGGCCTTTTCCCTCCGGGAGCATCGGTCGTGTTTGCGTTATTCTATGGGCGTGTCGTAGTCCACGCTCTTGAGGAAAAGTCCCTTCGCCGCCAGCGTCGGCCCGGCGTTTTTGCGGTCGCGGCTGGCGAGGATGCCCGGCACGGCCTCAGGCGCAAGACGCCCCGCGCCGGCCTCACAGAGGGTTCCTGCGAGGATGCGCACCATATTGTAGAGGTAGCCGTCCGCCGTCACCGTGATGTCGATGTCGTCGCCCCGGCGCTGAACGTCACAGGCCATGATGGTGCGCACGGTGTCGCCGTGAGCCGCAGCCGAGCTGCCCGAGGCGCAGAGGGCGAGGAAATCGTGCTTTCCCACAAAATACTGCGCCGCCTGCTGCATCTTGTCCGCGTCCAGCCGCCCCGGCACTTTGGTGTAATACCGCGCCGCAAAGGGCGAGTCGATCGGGCTGTTGTGGATGCGGTAGAGATAGGTCTTGGTGTGGGCCGCATAGCGGGCGTGAAAATCGTCCGGCACCACCCACGCTTCCAGCGCCCGGATGTCCGGGGGCAGGTGCTGGTTCAGCGCCAGCGGCAGCTTTGCCGCCGGGATGCGGGTGTCGGCGTGGAAGTTGAGCATGAAGCCCAGCGCGTGGACGCCGGCGTCGGTGCGGCTGCAGCCCTTGATGTCGGGCCGACAGCCCAGCACCGCCTCCAGGGCGTCCTGAAACGCAGCAGCTACGCTCCGCCCGTTGGGCTGCACCTGAAACCCGCAGTAGTTCGTGCCGTCGTAGGATAGTTTTAAGAGATAATTCATATAGTCCAACCTCTCAGTCTCGCTTCGCTCGACAGCTCCCCTAGCGAGGGGAGCCTCTGGCGAAGAGGGAAAGCTTTACGAAATGCCAAAGCCTCCCCTATTAGGGGAGGTGGCACGGCGATAGCCGTGACGGAGAGGTTATCCCTCTCAGAAATTCGGGAACACCAATCTCGAAGCGAGGATCACCGCAAAACACGCAATGCACACTGCAAGGTCGATGTAATCCTGCTTTTCGCACCGCAGCACCTTGAGGCGGGTGCGTCCGTCGCCGCCGCGATAGCAGCGGCACTCCATGGCCATGGCCAGCTCGTCGGCGCGGCGGAAAGCCGAGATGAACAGCGGCACCAGCACCGGGACCAGCGCCTTGATGCGCTCGGTCATCTTGCCGTTGTCCAGCTGCGCACCACGGGCTTTCTGGGCGTTCATGATCTTGTCGGTCTCCTCGATGAGGGTAGGAATGAACCGCAGCGCGATGCTCATCATCATGGCCAGTTCATGCACCGGGAAGTGGAGCCTGCCAAGAGGCTTGAGCAGCTGCTCGATGGCGTCCGTCAGGACGATGGGACTGGTGGTGTAGGTCAAAAGGCTCGTGCCTGCGATGAGGGCCATGACGCGCACCGCCATCAGTACAGCATACCGGATGCCCTCCGCGTAAACGGTCAGAAATCCGAGTTTGAACACCGGGTCGCCCTCGCCCGAGACAAAGAAGAGGTTCAGCACCGCCGTAAAGACGATGATGGGGAAGATGGGCTTCAGGCTCTTGAGGATGAGCTTGAAGGGGATTTTCGCCACTGCGTACATCGCGGCGAGGAAGATCAGCGAAAGCGCAAGGCCCAGCGGGTTGGACGCCGCAAAGAGCAGCACGATATACAGGATGGTCAGCACCAGCTTGAGCCGGGGGTCAAAACGATGGACAAGGCTGTTGCCGGGGAAGTGCTGGCCGATGGTAATATCTCTCAGCATCCGGCTGCACCCCCTTTCTGTTCTTCATTCCGGGGTAAGACGAGGGTCTCCCCTGCATCCCGCCGGGCTTTTGCCGCCAGGATCATCTTGACGGCGTAGGGGATGGTGTAGACGTCCGCCGGGACGTCCACGCCCATCTCCCGCAGCTTGAGGAAGATCTTCGTCACCTGCGGCACGGAGAGGCCCAGTTCCAGCAGCTCGGGAGCGCGGGCAAAGACCTTCTCCACCGTGTCGTACATGGCGATCTTCTTCCGGCTCATCACCAGCACCTTGTCGGCGTACTTGGCAATGTCCTCCATGCTGTGGGAGACCAGAAGCACCGTGGTGCCGGTCTTTTTGTGGTAGTCCTTCACCTCGGACAGGATCTCATCCCGTCCCTCGGGGTCGAGGCCGGCCGCAGGCTCATCCAGAACGAGGATACGGGGCTTCATGGCCATGACGCCCGCCACGGCTACGCGGCGCTTCTGTCCGCCGGACAGCTCAAAGGGGCTGCGTTCCAACAGCGCTTCATCGAGGCCGACGAATTCTGCCGCCTCGTGGACGCGCTTATCGACCTCCGCCTCGTCGAGGCCCATATTCTTCGGGCCGAAGGCGATGTCCTTATAGCACGTTTCCTCAAAGAGCTGGTACTCCGGGTACTGGAACACCAGACCCGTCAGGAAACGGAAATCCCGGATCTTTTCCGGCTCGGCCCAGAGGTCGCGGCCATCAATGATGATCTTGCCACTGGTGGGCTTGTTCAGACCGTTCATGTGGGTGATGAGGGTGCTCTTGCCAGAGCCGGTGGCTCCGATGATGCCCACGAAATCGCCCTCTTCCACCTCAAAGCTCACGTCGTCCAGCGCGGTGACTGCGTTCGGCATGCCGGGGTTGTAGACATAGCTCAGGTGTTCTACTTTGATAATACTTGCCATGTTTCCGTCCCCCCTTACTTCAGCAGCTCATACAGAGCCTGTGCGCACTCGCCGGTGTCGATGATGCCTTCGGGCATGGGGATGCCGGCCTTGACCAGCTCATCCCGCAGCTCTGCGGCCTGCGGCACGTCGAGGCGGAGAGAACGGACTTTTTCAGTCTGGCTGAACACCTCTTTCGGGGTGCCTTCCATCACCACATTGCCCTGGCTCATCACCAGCACACGGTCGGCCTGCGCGGCCTCTTCCATGTAGTGGGTGATGGACACAACGGTGATGCCCAGATCCTTGTTGAGGTGGTGGATGGTCTGCATCACCTGCTCACGGCCGCGAGGGTCGAGCATGGCGGTGGCCTCGTCGAGGATGAGGCAGTCGGGACGCATGGCGACGACGCCCGCAATGGCGACGCGCTGCTTCTGGCCGCCCGAGAGGTTGTGGGGTGCGCGCTCCCGGAACTCGTAGATGCCCGCCATCTTCATGGCGTCATCAACGCGGCGGCGCATCTCTTCCGGCGGAACACCGAGGTTTTCCAGCGCGAAAGCCACGTCTTCCTCTACCACCGTGGCGACGATCTGGTTATCGGGGCTTTGGAACACCATGCCCACGGTCTGGCGGATGTCATAGAGCTTGTCATCATCGGCGGTGTCCATGCCCTCGACGTATACCTTTCCCTCCTCCGGCAGGAGGATGGCGTTGAAGTGCTTGGCAAGGGTGGATTTGCCGCAGCCGTTTGCGCCCAGCACGGCCACGAACTCGCCCCGCTTGACCTGCATGGAGACGCCGTTGAGCGCGTAGCCGGGCTGCTCCGAGTCGTAGCGGAACTTTAAGTTTTCTGCTGTCAGTATCGTTTCACTCATTTGTTTTCTCTTTCTGGTGGTGCGCCCCTCTGAAAGGGGCTGTACCCCATTCTTTAAGATTCTTTGTTGAAGCTTTCTCGCTTCGTATAAGCCTCTCCCTTTGGGAGAGGTGGCACCGAAGGTGACGGAGAGGGCAAGGATGTCAGCATGGAAAGAACTGCTCAGCGATAACTTCCCTCTGACAAAGGCTGCTGATGATCGCTGTAAAGCAGCCCTTGAATCACGGGCTTGCCCTCTCAGGCGCTCACGCGCCAGCTCTCCCAAGGGGAGAGCCTTTCAGGGTCATTCTTCCCAAATCGCCGTCGCGCCGCAGGGGACGACGCCGCCGGTGGCAGAGACGGGCAGGCCGATCTCGTCGCAGCTGGTCTTTCCGCCAAAGCGGGGGATCAGCGTCGTCTTGAGCATATACTCCATGACGGCGGGCGAAAGGCCGGTGGTGTAGCTGTTGACCGCAAAGAAGAGCGGCTTGTCGCTCAGCACCTCTTCGCACTGGCTGATGAGGTCGTAGATGCAGTCTTCCAGCTTCCAGATCTCGCCGCCGGGGCCGCGTCCATAACTCGGCGGGTCCATGATGATGCCGTCGTAGGTGTTGCCGCGGCGCTTCTCGCGGGCGACGAACTTGGCGCAGTCGTCCACCAGCCAGCGGATGGGCCGGTCGGCGAGGCCGCTGGCGGCGGCATTGTCCTTGCCCCAGGCCACGATGCCCTTGGAGGCATCCACATGGCAGACGGTAG
>ENA-UOJO01005471-UOJO01005471.1-human-gut-metagenome-genome-assembly--contig:-P57-NODE-5471-length-10119-cov-11.328796_pt1 | contig 10119 bp, 9 predicted proteins | sample MGYA00242351_ERZ723898 | MGnify/ENA metagenome assembly ERZ723898 | reverse complement strand
TAAAATCATCCAGCACAAAACCCACATAATATAATATTATAAAATTTTAATAAATAAAAGTAAAGAAATACTTGTTTTAATTTTAAATTTATTATATACTTTTATTATGAAAAAGATAAAAAATATATTATATACAATTTTATTAATGCTAATAGTTTATTTTGTTTATATTAATTTAGATGATATAACTAAAGACTTAAAAGCACTTATAATTAGTAAGAATGACTTAGTAATTAAAGAACCTAATTCTTATAAAGTAGATTATCCTTTTGAAAACTTTAATTATAAAGTGTCTTATGTTCCATATAATAAAGAAGTATTAATAGATATTTATTTTAATGTATTAAATTATGGTTAAAACGAATTTACTTTTTACTGTCCAAAAGAATATTAAAGTTGTACTAAAGATGTAGAAAGTATTGGTAATGATAGTAAATTAATGAGTAATATAAATAATTATGTTCATCCATATAATAGTTTTAAAACTATTAAAACTAAAGTATCTTCTAATAATGAAATAACTTTAGAAATACAAAAGAAATATAGTGAAGAAAAAATAAATAAAATAAATGAATTAGTTAATAATGTTATTAGTGAGTTAGATTTAAATAATATAGATGATTTAACTAAAATAGAAAGAATACATAATTACATATTAAATCATACAGTTTATGATAAAAATACAAACAGCTTCGATATCAATAGTGCATATGGTTCTTTAATAGAAGGACATGCAGTTTGTTCAGGTTATGCTGATGCATTTAGTATATTTATGAATATTTATAAAATACCAAATATAAGAGTAAGTAGTGAAAATCACTTATGGAATTTAGTTTATATAAATGGTAAATGGTTACATATAGATTTAACTTGGGATGACTCAGAAAACAATAAATATGATAACAATTATTTCTTAATAACAAAAGAAAAGCTCTTTAGTTTAGATACTAAAGAACACAATTTTGATGAATCATTCTTTATAGAAGCTAACTAAAAATGAGTTAACTTCTTTTTTTGTATTAAGAAAACAATTATAATCTACTTTAAACCAATAAATATCACTAAACTGAGTTCTAAAGAAAGTCATTTGTCTCTTAGCATAATGTCTAGTATTCTTAACAATTAAATTCTTACACTCATCAATTGTATATAAATTATTTAAATAACCTAAAGTTTCCTTATAACCAATTATACTATTTAATTTATTAAAACTCTTTAACTTTTCAGTTTCTTCTACTAACCCACTTTCAAACATAGTGTCTACTCTTTTACTTATTTGACTATATAACTCTTCTCTTTCAGGTTTAAGCCCAATTAACACAAAATCATACACCCTGTTATGTCTTTCACTCTTACTTTTAATAATTTCCTTAGTAGTATCATAATGGCTCAAAAATCTTTCAAGTCTCTTTCTATTATTAACATGTATATCATTTTCTTTATATATTTCATCTACTCTAGACTTTAACTCTTCATTTGTAAACTCACTATAATCTAAGTTACTTGTTTTTTTATTAAAATTATAATCATATAATAATGCTTTAATATATAACCCAGTTCCACCAACTATAATAATATTTTCACCCTTACTAATTAACTCATCAAGTAACTTTCTTCCCATTAATTGATACTCATAAACATTAAAGTCTTTATCTAAAGGAACAAAATCAAGTAAATAATGTTTTACACATCCCATTTCACTCTTTGTTATCTTAGCAGTCCCAATATTCACATCTTTATATACTTGTTCAGCATCAGCATTAATTATACAAGCATTATACTTTTTTGCTAAATACACTCCTAAACTAGTTTTCCCACTTGCAGTAGGTCCTATTACTACAATAATTTTACTCATACACACCTATCCATTAACTCTCTTAAACAACTTTTCAAGTTCATACTTAGTATATTTAATAATAGTTGGTCTTCCATGAGGACAAGTATAAGGAAACTCACACTCAAATAACCTTTTTAACAAAGTTTCTTGTTCAAGACTTCCTATAAAAGTATTAGCCTTAACACTCATCTTACAAGATAAATTAATAGCAAGTTGTTCATTAAATTTAACCCTATCAAAATCTTTATCTATACTAACTATTAAATCAAATACTCTTCTTAAACTTTCTTCTTCATAACCTTCCCTAAAATATGTAGGATGTTCATACACTCTTATAGTATTAACTCCAAACTCATCAAAACTAATACCTAAATTAGTAATAAAATCTTTCTTTTCCATAATAGTCATAAACTCATTTTTAGTAAACTCTATTGTTATAGGAAACAACATACTAGTTTTATGTACAACACTCTCTTTTAAAGCATTTAATAGTTTCTCATAATTAATTCTTTCATTAGCAGCATGTATATCTATCATATAAACACACTCTTCATCAGTAGCAAACAAATACGTTCCCATAGCAAGCCCTATTGGATGAAGCAAACTAGGTTTTTCATTTTTTACTTCTAGTGTATCTATAACTGTTTCATACCCAGAACTTTCTTCATTCATATTAAAACACATCTTACTCTCTTCTATAACTGGTTTATCATACTCTTCTTTAACAACTAAATTATCATTAAGAACATATTCTTCACTATTACTAACTTCGTATTTTGTCTCATCATAAGCCTTAAACATATTATTAATATTCATTAACTTATCTCTAATTAAAGAAAATAATAACTCTTCTAAAGTCTCCATCTTTCCAAATTTAATATCTTGTTTAGTAGGATGTATATTAACATCTACTATAGTTGGGTCTACTAAAATATTAATAACTACTATTGGATACTTATCTACAGCTAAATATGTATGATATGCATCTTTTATAATTCTATTAACATAACTATTATTAACAATTCTCCCATTAACTAAAGTAATCATATCTTTTTTAGTACTTTTAGTTATATTAATATTACTAACATACCCATTTATATCATAGTCATCATTATGTCCTTCAATATAAACCATATTCTTACTAACATTATACCCATATATTTCATAAATAGTTTTAAGTAAATCATTACTTCCACTAGTCTTAATAAGTTCTTTATTATCACTACTTAATTTAAAACTAATATTAGGGTGACTTAAACTAAGCTTTTCTATCAAACTAACTACACCATTTAATTCTGTATAATAACTTTTTAAAAACTTAAGTCTTGCAGGAGTATTAAAAAACAAATCCCTTACTATTATTTTAGTACCATTACTAACTGTACCAACTTCATTACTTTCCAATTTTCCACCCTTAATATGAACTAATGTAGAATCACTTCTATTACTAGTATCTAAAAAAACATCACTAACACTAGCTATTGAAGGAAGTGCTTCACCTCGAAACCCAAGTGTGTTTATAAAAAACAAATCATTCTCGTTTCTTATCTTACTTGTAGCATGAGGACTAAAACAAAGTAAAGCATCCTCTTTATCCATACCTTTTCCATTATCAATTACTTTAATCTCTTTAATACCAGCATCAACTAAACTAACTTCTATTATGTTACTTCCTGCATCTATAGAATTCTCTACTAATTCTTTAACAACACTACTTACCTTTTCAACTACTTCTCCTGCAGCTATTTTATTTGAAAGACTTTCACTCATTACTTTTATTTTACCCATTATATAAGCCTCTCTCTCTTACTTAAAATATTCTTATTAACAACATATATATCTATTTTAGCAGTATTTACTACCTTAATAAAACCTAATCCATTTATAACTATATCTTCATTACTACAAACAGTACTAAATACCTCTTTATCCTTTAAATAATTATTTCTAATAACTCTCATTTTTTCTATATTAATTTCATTCTTTAAATAAAGTACTAAATTAATATTTTTATCTGTATTATTTTCTATCCTAATTAATTCTCTTATTAATAACATAAACCCAGGACGCAAATTATATACTTTAGGTTTTATTTCTTTTTTTGGTATTAAACTAGTATACTTTTTTATTTCTATATAATTACATATATTATTTTCACTAACAAATCCAGGAGTATCTATTAAAGTTATATCTTTTAATTTAATATTAATATCTTCTAAAGTAGTATTAGGTAAACTACTAGTTGTTATAACACTCTTTAAATCATTCATTAATAATAATGTGTTTATAAGTGTACTTTTCCCCGAATTAGTAAAACCTACTACATATATAGAATTAACTTTATCACTAAGTAATTTATTATATAAGTTACTTACTCCTTCTTTAGTAGTACTACTTATTACAAATACATCTTTTATAAGAGTTAACTCACTTATTTTATTAATTAATTTATAACTTTTTACACTTTTTGGTAATAAATCTTTTTTACTAAGTACCAAATAAACTTTATTAGTAAACTTACTTATTACACTAAATACTTCTTCATTAATAGTTAACACATCTACTAACATAAGTACTGGTTTATTACTCTTATTTATCTTATTAACTACTTCATCTATAAGAAACTTCTTATCTATAACATAACTTTCTCCATAATGAGTAATCTTAAAACATCTTTCACAATATTCTACTTTATCATACACTTTATTACTTACATAACCTTCTTTATTCTTATCAATAGTTTGAAGTAAACTACCACATCCAATACACTTCTTAATCATCATATTTTCCTTTTTTAAATAAATCATTCTTTGCCATTAATTTAAAAAGTATCTTTTCAAAAAATCTATTTACATAAGTAATACGTCTATCTTTTTTACATATAGGATTAACTAATATACTAGTCATTCCCATCTTATTAGCACCATATATATCAGTTAATAATTGATCTCCTATACATGCTACATGACTAGGTTCAGTATGATATAATGATAATATTTTTTTATAATATTTACTAAAAGGTTTCATACTACTAGCGCAACTATCTATTTCTAAACCATCCCTAAATGGTACTGTTCTTTCTTTATTACTATTAGTCATTAATATAGGTCTAATTCCTAAATCCTTAACTTTTTTTATCAAATTAATTGCATCTTTTTCAGGTACTTTACTATCTATTGTAGCTATAGTATTATCTAAATCAAATATAACTAAAGTAATACCCTTTTCTTTTAGTTTCTTATAATTAACTCTATAAATACTCTGATAATACATATCAGGAATAAACTTATCTAACATAACTTCACCTTAATAATCTAACCTTTCATTATATTCAAATTCTTCATCAAGTATTCTAATAATATCTCCATCTTTTGCACCTAAACTTCTTAATTCATCATCTACTCCCATACCCTTAATCTTACGAGCAAATCTAAGTACTGCTTCATCACTATTAAATCTAGTTTTCATTAAAAGTGTTTCTAACTTATCTCCACTAAGAACCCAAGTATGGTCATCTATTCTTTTAATTGTATATGGTTTTTCTTTCTTAAATTCATATAATACATAACTTTCAAATTCATTGTTATCATATGTATCAGCACTCTCTACTTCACTTAAAATCTTACTTAAAGTATTCTTTAATTCATCTATTCCATATCTTGTAACAGCACTAGTAGCAACTACAGTAACTTCTGGATACTTATCTTTAAACTTCTTTAAATTATCTTCACTATTTACACTATCCATCTTATTTGCAATAACTATACTTCTTTTATTAAATAACTTTTCACTATATGCTTTTACTTCTTTTAAAAGAGTTTCATATTCTTCTAATACATCTCTTCCTTCATATTCACTCATATCAAGTACATATGCAATTACTCTACTTCTACTAGCATGTTTTAAGAACTTATCTCCTAGTCCTACTCCTTTACTAGCACCTTCTATAATACCAGGTAAATCAGCTACTACAAAACTACTATCATTCATTTTGACAACACCTAAGTTTGGTGTTAAAGTAGTATAATGATATTCTGCTATTTTAGGTTTAGCATCACTTATAACGCTGATTAAACTACTTTTCCCCACACTAGGAAAACCAACTAGTCCCACGTCTGCAAGTAGTTTTAATTCTAACTTAATAGTTCTTTCTTCTCCAGACAAACCTTTTTCACTCACTTGAGGTGCTTTATTCTTGTTACTTTTGAATGCTGCATTACCTTTTCCACCTCTACCACCTTTACATACAATTACTTCTTCATTATGTTTAGTAATATCACCAACTATTAAATTAGTATCTAAATCTATTATAGTAGTACCAACAGGCACCTTGACATACACATCTTTTCCAGTAGCACCAGTTCTCAAAGCACCACTTCCGTTACCACCTTTTTCCCCCTTAATCTTTTTTTGATATCTTAAATCTATTAATGTTTTAAGTCCCTCATTTCCAACAAAGATAACATTACCTCCGTTACCTCCATTACCTCCATCAGGTCCTCCCATTTCAACAAATTTTTCATGTCTAAAACTAGTAACGCCGTCTCCTCCACGACCTCCTATAACATTTAAAATAACTTCATCTATAAACATAAAAATCACTTTCTCTTTCATTAACATTTTACCATATTTATTAATAAATTAAAACACATAATTTACTTATGTGCTCTAATGTATTTTTTAGTAACATTTAATAACTCTTCCTTATTTAAGCCGGTTATATTATATATCTCATCAAATGTAATATATTCTGGATATTTAATTAAACATAAAAGTAACATACTTTCATTTACTCCATAAATACTACTAAGTTTTTTAAACTCTTCACTCTTAAGAATTAATCTAGTTCTCATAAGTGAACTAACTTTAGCATCTATATTATTTTCTTTCTTTAAATCACTTACAATATCTCTTTCAATTCTAAGAATAATTTTTCTAACTTCTCTATTTAATTCATGACCAACATCATTAACTTTATCATAGTTTTCTCCATATTTAAGTTTTAAAGTGTTTTTTTCTTCTTCACTTAGTTTATTAATATATTCCAAAACAATACTTTCACTTTCAATAAACCTATCAAAAACATGCTTACCTTCCTTACGAGGTTTTACTTGTTTCTTAATATACCATCTTAATTTAGGAATAATAGTATGTATTATTTGAAAATTCTCTTCCTTAGTTACTTGACCATAATTTAAAGAATTCATTAAATCACTATGATACTTTTTATATAAAAGAGACTTTTCTTCATTACTCAAATAAGTTAAAGAAGTATTTATTCTTTCATTAAATTCACCAATTGTTTCGCTATCTAACTTTAAATCAACAAGTTGACTATAAAAAGACTTAAATTCTTTAGTTCTTCTTTTATCTATATATATATTTAGTTTACGTATAATCTGTTTATTAATAAGTCCTTCTTTATCAGCAGTTATATGTTCTTTACTTAAGTCATCTTTAAAAAATTTATAAATAAGTTTCTTTTGTTTTTCATTTAGTGATTCAACTCTTAATTTAATAGTATCTATATCTTTTGTATCATTAACAAAATCTCTAATTGTTACATACTCTGCACCATTATCTAAATAACTAAAATACCTTTTTATTCTTACAACTATACGAGAATTGATCTCTTGATTAATAACTCCATCAATAACATTAAGTTCTTTATAATCATTACCTAACTTTAACTTAAGTAAATTAATATCTCTTTCTGGTAAAGTATTTATTACTCTTATAACCTCATTTGCAGGTTTATCAAATTGATTAAAGAAACCCTTATAATTTTCAGGAGATTTCTTTCTAGTCAAATTAAATCTATTTACATTAACTGCATTTTTAAGTTTTTGAATAGTTTTTTTATTTCTATCAACTTCTTCACTTGTAAGTACTTCAATTATATCATCACTATTAAGAGAATATTCTTTTAATAAGTACTCTCTTTCAAAAGGCTTTAAAGTATTAATTAAATTATTAATATTATCAGTACTTGTATTTAAATAATTATATAAACACTTTTTATATAATACTCTTCTAATATTACTTTTTACTTCCAATGCTTTTTTAGTACCCATCTTTTTCTCTTTAGAACGTTCTCCATAATAGATATACACCTTTATCATGTTTCTTTCAGTTAATTTACTAAATGCATATTCTAACACTTCATCACTAACATTACCAAATTCTTTATAAAAATTATCATTAAGTTTTATATTTACTTTCATATGTATTCCCCCAAAACGATGTTTATTTTAACACATTACATATGTAAAATCAAGAAAAAGTAGTTAATAAAATACTTGATATTATATCAAATATTTGCTACAATGTATATATGAAGAGATTCTTCATATAATAAAGGAGCATTCATTGACTGAATGTCTACTTGATTTTAGTTTTCGACATTTATTCGTATTTCAACGGATAGATGTCTTTTTTTAATAAATCACAAACTAAAAGAGCATTTATCATGCTCTTTTATATATTATTATTCTTAATAAATTCTCTATAAAGTTTAACTAAAGCCCTTTTTTCAATCCTGCTAACATAACTCCTACTAATTTTTAAATCCTTAGCAATTTCTCTTTGAGTTTCATCTTTTTTATTAAGTAAACCATACCTTCTAATAATAATTTCTTTTTCCCTCTTAGTTAAAACACCCATATACTTTCTTAATAACTCCACATTATCTTTTAAATCTATAATATCTCCAGTATCAATATACTCATCTCTTAAAACTTCTCCTAAAGTAATCTCATTACCATCTTTATCATAACCTATACTATCATCTAAACTCAAATTATTCATATTCTTTTTATTCTGTCTAATGTACATAAGTATTTCATTCTCAACACACTTAGCTGCATAAGTAATTAACTTAACAGGTTTATTAGGATTATATGTATCAATTCCCTTAATCAAACCAATAGTACCAATACTTATTAAGTCATCAGTATTCTCATTAAAACTTTCATACTTCTTAACAATGTGAGCAACTAACCTCAAGTTATGTTCAATAAGTTTATTTCTTGCTTCTTCACTCCCATTAACTGCTAAATAAATACATCTATCTTCTTCTTCTGGACTAAGAGGTTCAGGAAACACATTAATACTATAACTAGTTGTAAACAACCTAACTTTTTTTAAAAATTTCAATATTAAATCTATCATACTAAATTATATGTATCACTTTATTCTTTATGAAAAAACTAATAAAGTATTAAACCTTATTAGTTATTTTTATTCACAAACACCACTACCTGTATAAACAACGTAAGGGTTTTCAGGACTTCCGTCTCCTCTGGATATCAGATTACAAGACAAGAGAGATACTGAGGGACGCAGAGCGCACGAGCCGATCACGAGGCTGTTGTCCAAGCTGCCAGGGAGAACAGAACCACGGACGTTCCAAACGATCGAGCTAAAGCCACTCCAGCGGAAAGGGGAAAGAGTCCAGAATGCTGCACTACCATAACTACTTTCTCCATTTGCATTAGTGTAATACCATACATAAGGAGCATTTAATGGAGTATCTACTTGTCCTCCAGCATAACTTAACTCATCTATTGTCATTAATCCAACAGGATAATCTAGTTTTGCACTTGTATTATTTACGCTGAATGCATCACTCATAGTTGTACAATTATATGTTGGTTGTTTATTTGTTTCTATTCTTTCGACTGAAGCATATTCAAAACTACTTGTTGTTGAAGTTGAATAAGTTTGTCCACTTGCAAGGCTTCTATCATTACAATATACTGCATCTTTACTTAAATATTTAGTATAATCAATTAAATTGTTTTTGTACCAATTATCTATGTAGGTTTTTATTGTACTATCATTTGTATTTAGTCTATTATTTTCTAATGAACCACTTGTTCCATATTTGTATCCTATATACATTGGATCATCTCTTGTTGTATTGAATGCACTCATTCCTATGTAAGCCTTTTCAGTATCTGGGCTAGTTCCAGTGTATAATAATTTTATACTTCCATCAGCATTTGTTCTTATTATTCTCCAATATATATCTTTTGTTGATGTACCATTCCATGTTGCTTTTTCTGTTAATATTGTTCCATTGGCATCTGCACAAATACTACTATTTTCTACAAGTCTTAGTCCATAACCTTCTACACTACATAGTGAGTAAGTTTCACATTCAGTTTGAGTTTCAACATTTTTAATTCCTATATCATTATAAATAAATAATTCTTTTCCTTTATAGGTACATGAACTTTCTGTTGTTTTACCAAACTTTACCCAGTTATTCTTTGCATCTC
>ENA-UOJO01005470-UOJO01005470.1-human-gut-metagenome-genome-assembly--contig:-P57-NODE-5470-length-10120-cov-3.993840_pt1 | contig 10120 bp, 7 predicted proteins | sample MGYA00242351_ERZ723898 | MGnify/ENA metagenome assembly ERZ723898 | reverse complement strand
TAATTTTAATAAATCAAATCTTGAATAATTATAAATTATAACATTAGGCATTTCTTTTGCAAGTAAAATAAAAACAATAATTCCAAGTACACTAGCTATTATATTTACTCCTTTTAAAAAACTATTGGTTTTTATGTTTCTATCTAAAACAGCAAATACACCCTTTATTAGTAAATTAATAAATATAAAACTTACAAATGTACCTTCATAGAAAGATGCTTTTGTTCCCATAAATTTATAGGCGGTTATTCCCAAAACACAAGAAAGTAAAAATAAAGCTATATATCTAAGAATTATTCCGTGTTTTCTATATTTAAACATAAAAAATCTTTTATTATGTATTAAACTATCTACAGTTTTATACATTGTTCCTTTAAAAACTCCATCAAAATCTGAACCTATGCAAGATAAATATAAAATCCTATTTTGAGCAAAATCATAAAAATAATTATATAATTTCACTTCATAATCTTTACCTTTAATAAATATTTCATTAAAAGTTATTTTATAATCTCTATGAACTCTTTCTATAGTTATATAATCCTTCTCTTGCCAATAATAAAGCATTGCAACTACATCTTTAGTGCTTATACCATTATTGGTTATATATGCTATTTCCATAGGATTCAATTTAAGTTTTTTTATTTTTTCAAAGTTAATATTAGCTATTTCAGGATTATATTTATTTAAATGTTTAATCATAATTTTATCTTTTATAAGTATTAATAAACATAAAGCTAATAATCCTACAATTACATATGTAGCATAATCTGGTAAGTAGTCTACTAATGTTCTATTTTCTTTGAAAAATCCATCATCAAATTTAAATGTAACTATTAAATTATTTAATGCTGGAATAATATCTGTTGTTTCACCTTTTAATGTTTTTCCTGCAAAACAAGTAATACATAAATCATCATCATCTAATGTAGTTGAATATATGTTCATTTTTCTAACATCAAAAAATGAAGGAAATGTAATTGAAAATTTAACTTTTTTAATATCTTCTGTCCATGATTTTCCTGTCAAGTCAAAGTAAAACATATCCTTACTATCATCATAGTCATACCCCATATTATATTCATATGATATTTTAAAAGTTTCAGTTGTATCAGATTTTTCATTGTTAAAATAAACATAAAGATTATTACCTTTTTTAACTGTTTTATAAATAACATATTTTCCTGATGTATTTTCTACCTTTACATTTATTACACTTTTTTTTATTCCATCATAAATTAAAGGAATAACTTTGCATAATTGTTCGTTATCATAATGCTCTACTGTTATCTTTTCAGTTACAGAATATATATTACTATCAGATACATTTATTGATGTATCTAAAAGTGCTATATCGTAATCATGATCTTCCTTATCATATAAACCAATTTTTGCAAAGCAAGTATTCCCTAATCCTACTGTAAAACTTAAAAAAATCAATGTACAAATAAACAATTTTGTGATTTTTTTCATTTTTTATCCCCTCTATTCCCCCAAATTATATATTCATAATACCACAAAAATTTATCTTTAACTATAATTAATAATAAAATATAAATTACACATATATTTAATGTAAAAAATATAATATATTAAGAAAAATTTTTAAGGATTGTTTAAAATGCCATATATCGATACTAAAGTTACAATATCCTTGCCTGATAATAAAAAGGAAGAATTAAAAAAAGAACTTGGTAAAATAGTGAATAATATTCCAGGAAAATCAGAAAAATTTCTTATGATTGGATTTCAAGATAATTATACTTTATATTTTAAAGGAAAAAAATTAGATTATGGTGCATTTATTGAAGTAAAATTATTAGGAAGAGTTGATGAGGACTCATTAAAAGAAGTTACAAAAAAAATATGTACTCTTTATTCAAAAAAATTGAACATACCTCAAAATTCTATTTATGTTAAATTTGAAGAGGTAGATACTTGGGGTTGGAATGGCAAAATTTTTTAAAGGAGGTTTATAAGCCTCCTTTAAAATTATAAATATGGCATAACATCTTGGGTAAAGGCTCTTAAAACTTCAGCAACACTCCAAGCTTGACTATAACAGCCTCTTCCTGTTGATGGAAAATCTCCATCAAATATTTCTGCAATTCCATTTATGCAGCCATCATTTAAATGGTCTTCAAATAATTCTAGCATTTCTTTTGCTTGGAAAATAGATTTTTTAGAATATTCATTAACCTTTACAAAAGCTGTAATAAAAGGTCCAATTAAATAAGCCCAAGTAGTGCCCATATGATAAGCTTTATCTCTATCTATTAATTTGCCTATATATTTATTTTTATAATTTTCATCTAAAAATGATAAGGATCTTAATCCATAAGTAGAATATAAGTGTTTATATACTGTTTCTACAACCTTTTTTTCCTTATCTTTAGGTAAAATTGAAAATGGCAGTGATACTGCAAATATTTGATTTGGTCTTATTTTAGGATCATTTTCATCTACTACATCATAAAGATATTGTCCTTCTTCATACCAAAATTTCTTGTTAAAATTTTGTTTTACTTTTTCTTTTAAGTCAATTAATTCATTAATTAATTGTGATTTTTCATTTTTAAAAAGTTTTTCTGTTAATTCTATTAATATACATAAAGCATTATACCAAAGTGCATTAATTTCAACTGGCTTTCCATGTCTTGGAGTTACCACAAGATCACCTACCCTTACATCCATCCATGTAACCTGATCTAAGCCATCTCCTGCTTCAATAAGACCATCTACATCCATTTTAATAGAAAAATCAGTGCCTTTTTTATAATTTTCATATATATCTAAAAGCTTATTGTATATTTTATTTTTAATAAAATCATAATCCTTGTTAGTGCCTGTATATTTCAAATATTTATATACAGCCTGAAAATACCACAAAGAAGCATCTACAGTATTATACATAGGTTCAGTATTTATATCTGGGAAAACATTAGGCACAAGTCCATTTTTTATATATTTTGCAAAGGATTCTAAGATTTCTCTTGCATCATTAAATCTTTTTGTTGTAAGACATAAACCTTCAAAAGCAATCATAGTATCTCTTCCCCAATCTGTAAACCAAGGAAAACCTGCAAGTATTGTTTTTAATTTTGTACTATTTCTATTTACTATAAAATGATCTGCTGCCTTTATGAGATTATTAACGAAATTATTGTTATATCCTGCATTGTCTACTATAGAATTAATTCTATTTTTATATTCTTTTACAATTTCAAATCCCGTTTTACTATCAATTTCATCTATAGAACATTTTACATAGAATTTTTTATGCTCATTTGCTTTTATTTTTATTTGAACTTCATAGGGAGTATAATGATTATCAAGTCCAAGAGTTCCTGTTCTATTATCAATCATATAAAATTCATCTTCATCAATTAGATAATTTGGAGTAGCCATAGATACAGGTATTAAACTTCTATCATAGTATTCCCCTTCTGATGTATAAAAATTAATAGATATATCCTTATTTTCATTTGGTATAAGCTTTAGGTAATTGTTCTTTATTGATGTTGTAAATTTAATTTGGGATTTGTCTTTTAAATCTTCAGGTCTTTTATAATTAAATAATGGTATAATACTAAAATTAATGTCACTTGAACCATTTTGTATTTCATAGCAAACAGTAGCTGTATTTTTACCATATTCAACACATATAGTTTTTTTAATATTTACATCTTCAACTCTATAGATATAAGTTGGAACCTCATCAAAAACAAAACGTTCTAAAAATTCATGACCATTTTTGCTATAATTTACATACATTTGAGAAGCTAAATCATATTTTCTACTTCCTATAATAACTTCCTCATTAGTTCTTGTAAAAACTAAAGTTCTCATAACTGGAGGATTAAGAGAAGCTACTAAGTATCCATGAAAAGAAGTTGCCCCTCCTCCTATAGCAGTACTGCTAGAATAACCACCTATTCCATTTCCAATCATCCATGAAAGTTCATTTCCTTCCTGTATAGTTTTAAATCTTCCTCTTCCAAGTGTATATGTTGATTTCATATAAATTTCCCCTTTTATATTTTTTTGCTTTTATCTACAGAATAAAGCAAGTAATTCCTCTTCAGATAATGTAGTTAAATTTATAGACTCATCTAAAGAATCTTTTCCTATAATTTTGTTTATCATATTCTTTTTTTCATCTTGAAGGCTGAGAATTTTTTCTTCTATTGTTCCTTCAGATACCATTTTTATAACTTCTACTATATTTTTTTGCCCTATTCTATGAGCTCTATCTGTTGCCTGATCTTCAACTGCTGGATTCCACCAAGGATCAAAATGAATTACAATATCAGCACTTGTTAAGTTAAGTCCTGTTCCACCAGCTTTTAGTGATATTAAAAAGACACTTGTATCATTTGAGTTAAAATCTTCTACAAGCTTTATTCTTGTTTTAGATTGTGTACTTCCATCTAAGTAACTAAAAGATATATTATATTTTTTTAGCATTTCTGCAATAAGCTTTAATATGGATGTAAATTGTGAAAATAAAAGTATTTTATGTCCCTCATCTATACTTTGATTAAGTATATCAAGTAAAGCATTAAATTTGCCGCTTCCTCCTTTGTAATTATCCATTACAACTGAAGGATGAAGACATATTTGCCTTAGCTTTGTAATATAGGATAGTATTTCTATCTTAGATGATTTAAATTCATTGTCTTTTACTTTTTTTTCAATTATATCTTTTACATGGTTAACATATGTTTCATAAACTTCCATTTGCCTTTTTTCCATTGGTACAATAAATTTATTTTCTATTTTATCAGGCAGTTCTTTTAAAACGTCTTTTTTATACCTTCTTAAAATAAAAGGTTTTATAAGCATATTTAAATTATCAGTTAATACTTTATCTTCATCTAATTTTCTATAATATTTTGCTCTAAATCTTTTTTCATCAAAGAACCATAAGAGAATTTTCAAGTGGTGTACCTGTTAGTGCAAATTTTCTATTAGCTTTGATATTTTTACAAGCTTTTGCATTTTGAGATAATGGATTTTTTATATTTTGTGCTTCATCTAATATGCAATAGGTAAAGGTTATTTCATTGTAAAGTTCTATATCTCTTTTTAATATATTATATGTGGTTATAAAAACATCATATTTTTTTATATTATTAAGATTATTCCTTCTTTCTGCTTTTGGACCTATTAATGCACATATTTTTATAGCATTTGTAAACTTTTTGAATTCATTAAGCCAATTATAAATAAGAGATGTTGGAGCAACTATTAGTGTTTTTGCAGTAGGATTTGATGCAATAAATGAAATAGTTTGAATTGTTTTTCCAAGACCCATTTCATCCCCTAATATACCTCCAAAGCCTAAAGTATCTAATGTTTTTAAATAATTGTATCCAAATACCTGATAAGGCCTTAAGGTAGCCTTTAAATTCTTTGGAAGTTCAAAGGAAGTATTCTTAAATTCTTTTATAGAATCTCTTAAGGTCTTTAAATCTTCTGAACCTTTTAAATAAGTAATATCCTCTTCCTCAAGGTAATCTGCTGCATAATAGCCTTTATTTTTATTAAATAAAATACTATTATTTTTAATCTCATCCTTGTCATTAAGTGTATCTAAAAGCTTTAAAAACTTCTTCATTTCAATTTCTTCTAGATCTAAAAATTCTCCTGATTTTAACCTATAATACTTTTTACTATCTCTAAAAGCCTGAAGAATTTTATAAGTTTCTTCATAGGGAATATCTTCAATTTCAAATTTCATTTCAAAATAATCGTATTTCCCTTTTTTTATTTGACCATTAAAACTTCCTTTAGTTATTTTTTTTATTCCAGTAAATCTGTCAGAATAATATACTTCACCTATATCCTGAAGTTCTTTTACATTATACTTAAAAAAGTCGAAGATATAACTTTCATCTTTAAAAAACATAAAAATATTATTAATAGGTTCAAAACCAAGTTTTCTTATTTTTTCAACTACCATATTTTCTTTTTCTAAGTCTCTATAAATGACCTTTTCCGTAAAATCTTCTAAATAATTAAACTCATATTTATCATAGGAAACTTTTAAAGTAAGAACTATGTTATTTTCATTTTTTGATATATTTTTATCAAAATAAAACTTAAATTTTACAGGTGCAGATACTACCTTTTCAGTTATAGCTTTTGACATTACAACATCAGATGTTGCCCTTTGCATGTTAGGAATTAAATCTTTTAATATTCTTTCTTCTTCATTTTCAGAAAAGAAAATAGTATTACCATGGCTAAATGCTTCAATATATGGCCAGGTAGCTTCTATTTGTGATTCTGGTGGTAAATAAATAGAGGTGTTATATAAATACACTTCATCACTATTACCTAATTTTTCAGGCATACCTCGCTCAGCTTCAAGTTTAAACATATTTCCTATTTTTTTTAAATTTAATGGAAATGGAATTTTTGATTCTAATATTTCTGTTTCTATAACTCTTGAATAAAAATTAGCTCCTAAATATACTTTTAAAGGTTTTATGGTCATAAAAAATTCTTTAATAAGTGCCTTAGGTATAATAATATGCTTACCAGATACTAACCTTTCGTTTGTTTTTTTAAAGGAACTATTTAAATCTATATCCTTAAGCATATTTATAAATCTAATTAATTTTTTTTGTACTAAATTAAGATTGTGAGTTTTTGAACAAAATTCAAAATCTTTGCCATACTTTATAGGAATATTATTTGATAAAGCTATTAAAAAACCATTAATATCTTTAATAGAATATACTTTTTTATTATTTTCTCCTATTTTAAATTCTGCACAAATTTTATTAGACCAGGAAATTTTATTAATTATAACTTGCATAAATACAGGCTTTTTGCTTTTTGTACTTTGAAGAAGAAAATCTAAAATAGAACCTTCTGTACTTCTTACGATTTTTGATAAATTTTCATCTCTTAACCCTAAGGATAGTCTTAATTCATCATCATTGTCTATTTTATTTAAAAATTCATAAAAAGATGCCACAAGATGCTTACAACAATAATTCTTTTTAGATTCATGTTTTTGAAAATCAATACAACTACAATGAGTAAACAAAATATTTTTAGTATTTTTGTCTATGTCTATTTTGCAAGAATATTCATTAAATAAATTTTCAGAAATTACAGAAGATAAAATAACAATTCTATCTTCTGATTCTTTTGAAACATTAAATTCACTTATTAAATCATTTTTTAAAACTCTATTGCCCTTTTCTTCATTATTACCTTTTGCAGTTTTTCTAAAACCTTCTAAAAAAGCCTGCTTAATCATAGTTAATCACCAGCTTATTTTATTATTTCACCTATTAAGGAAAATGGTTGAGCACGAAGTATTTTTACATTAACAAGTTTACCAACTAAATCAATTTCACCAGCAAAATTTACAAGTCGTCCGTTTCTAGTTCTTCCTGTAAGTTTAGAAATATCGTGTTTACTTGGTCCTTCAACTAATACTTCTACAGTTTTTCCTTCATAGAATTTATTTCCTTTAATTACATTGTCATTAACAGCCTCTACAAGTCTATTAAATCTTTCATGTTTAACATCATCTGGAATTTGATTTTCCATTTTGTCTGCTGGAGTATTATTTCTTCTTGAATATATAAATGTAAAGGCAGAATCATATTTAACTTCCTTCACAAGATTTAATGTACATTCAAAATCTTCTTCAGTTTCCCCTGGGAATCCTACAATAATATCTGTAGTTATTGAACATTCTGGTATTTCTTTTCTAATTAATGATACAATTTCTTTATACCTTTCAATTGAATAATGTCTATTCATTAATTTTAGTAATCTGTCACTACCACTTTGTACTGGCAAATGAATTTGCTCACATACCTTATTACATTCTTTTACTGTATAAATTACCTCTTCATTTATATCTTTTGGATGATTAGACATAAATCTTATTCTTTCAAGACCTTCTATTTTGTTAATTCTTCTTAATAAACCAGCAAAGTTTATGTCTTCTTCTAAGCCCTTACCATATGAATTAACATTTTGTCCAAGAAGTGTTACTTCTTTATAACCTTTAGAAACTAAATCTTTAACTTCCTTTTCAATATCTTCTGGTTTTCTACTTCTTTCTCTACCCCTTACATAAGGTACAACACAATATGAACAGAAATTATCGCAACCATACATTATTGTTACAAAGGCTTTAATAGAGCTTTCCCTATCTACAGGAATACCTTCAATTATATCAGTTTCTTTATCAAATATTTCTTTTATTTGAACACCTTCTGTTTTTACTTTGTTTAAGTATTCAGGAAATTTATAAGAATTGTGTGTTCCAAAAATAATATCTACATAAGGATATTTTTTAAGAATTTTATCTGCCATACCTTTTTGTTGCATCATGCAGCCACATATTGCAATTACTAAATCAGGATTTTTCTTTTTCATTGCTTTTAAGATACCTAAGTTTCCAAATACTTTATTTTCTGCATTTTCTCTAACACAACATGTATTAAATATTATAATTGATGCTTCTTCTTTATTTTCAGTTTTTGAATATCCTGCTCTTTTTAACATTCCTGATAATTTTTCAGAGTCCTCTTCATTCATTTGACAACCGTATGTCTGAATAAAGAAGAATTTATTTTTAACATTTTCATTATTTATATTCATTAATTTTTCTTTCCTTTCATTTGTAAATCTAAATCATTATATCATAAAAAAGACTGGCAATAAACCAGTCTCTTTTTTAAAAATATTTTTATGCTACATCTACTACCATTTTCTTTTATAGTTTTCAAATTTAGCATTAAAGTATACTTCATTTATTAAAAAAATCTCATAATAAAAGGTTCCAAGTTTAGTAAAGGCATGAATATGAGCTAAAGTTTCTAATCTCTCCAATTTTTTTCTCTCACACTCTTCCATTTTAGATACCTCCTATAAACCAAGTAATTTAGTCCAAGTCATAATACCTACAATACCATCATCATTTATATTCCATTTTCTTTGCATCCATTTAACTGCATTTTCTGTATCATTCCCAAAAATTCCATCAGGATTTGCACCACACCTTAATTGAATCCAAGTAGTAATATTTCCTCTGGCCCCTTTTTTAACCACAGGGCAGGCACTTAAAATTAAAGGACCAGGTATCCCGTCTTCAACAAGTTTATTGCCATTTTTATCTTTAAATCCTTGCACATTTAATTCCCTTTGAAGTGTTAGACATTCATTTTCATTACTATAAGAAATAGGTGAAACAGGTGATGAATTATTTATAAATACACCTAAATTGAAATCATTTATATCACAAATTCCATTTACACCATTTACCCTTGCTGATTCTGAATATTGATGACCAATTCTTACATTAAAAAAGTTATTTGGCAGATTCCATGGCGAGTCATTATAATTAGCTTCCCATAATTTGTAATCCTTGAATTTACTGCTAATATAATTCTTTATAAAAGAAGTATAAGAATAAATGCCAATTTCCATATTACTTAAGGATATGAATTTATTAATAAACCTATACATATAGTCATTTAGATTAGTGAAATTCCTTTCAACATCTAACATAGGAACTAAATCATTTTTGTAATTTTTTATTTCATTAAAGAAATTTTCTGCCTGGGTTTCTGGGCTAGATGTGGCAACAAGGAAATGGTAAAATCCTACATATAATCCACTTTGCTTAGCCAAATTGTAAAATGTGTTTTTATATTTATCAACAAAAGTTGTTCCTTCAGTTGCTTTAACATATACACATTCAATTCCACTTGATTTTACATTACTAAAATTAATTGAGCCATTGTTATTACTTACATCTATTCCTTTCATTAATATCAATCCTTTCATAATATAATATTAAAGAGCAAGGCTTTTTGCCCTACTCTTTATAAAATTTTTTTATGTATAATTTACTCGGATTTTCTTGAAACTAGACCAAATATGCAACCACAAGCTCCACCAAGTATATGTGAAAGCTGAGATATGTTATCAGTATTTAATATTCCTGATATAACTTGGCCTCCTATGTATGTTAATGCAACTAAAATCAATGTAAGTGGTATTGCACCTTCAGATGTTTGAGTTATGGACGCTAATAGTATTAACATAAATACTATTCCACTAGCTCCAATAATGCCAGTAT
>ENA-UOJO01005459-UOJO01005459.1-human-gut-metagenome-genome-assembly--contig:-P57-NODE-5459-length-10144-cov-7.412132_pt1 | contig 10144 bp, 10 predicted proteins | sample MGYA00242351_ERZ723898 | MGnify/ENA metagenome assembly ERZ723898 | reverse complement strand
TATTTCAAACTATATATTTATCAATAAAGTGTGACATATGTTTGACAAACCTACATGTATAAAAAATATATGGAGTAACCAATACTTGACAACATATAAAAAAATAATGTATAATATTTTTCGGCTGATTTATTTGTCGAAATAAATCGAAAAATAAATCAAAGTAGAAAATAACATATATTGTAGGTATAAAATTGGAAACGTACATTATTTAATATAATGATTAACGAACAACACATAGAAATATGTGTTGTTTTTTGCGATTCAAAATAAATAATGAAAGGAGAAAATTTTATGCCAAAGAACAAATTTCAAGACGCAGTATTTACAGTAATAATGGTTATAGTAATGGTTTATGCAATGGTTTGCTATAACATTTCAACAAATATGGGAGGTTTATCAAACGAAGTATTTTTAATGGCACTTCAAGAATTGCCATTAATGGGAGTAATTGCTTTTATCTTAGAGTTTTTCTTAATAGGAAAATTAGCTCAAAAAATAGCATTAAAATTATTAGATCCAAAGAAAACGCCACCAATTTTAATAACAATGGGAATATCAACAGTAATAGTATGTTTTATGTGTCCAATAATGAGCTTTTTTGGAAGTATATTCTTTAATTATGAAGGAATGGAAAATATAATCGCTAACTGGCTTCAAATAGCAGTATTAAATTTCCCTATGGCTTTATGTTGGCAAATATTTTATGCAGGACCATTTGTAAGATTTATATTTAGAAAAATATTTAAAGAAAAAAAGATGTAGGAAAATAAAAAATCCTGCATCTTTTTTGTATAGTAGGAAAGTTCTCCTAGTAGGAGAACTTTCTGTACTAGACAATTATAGCGAATGTTAGATTTTCTAGCATTTACTAATGGTTAGAAAATCTTGGATTCGCTTTTTTGTTTGATAAAAAATAGTAAATATGATAATATACAAAAAATAAAAGTAAGGAGGGTCAAGATGGCGAGTAGAATAGAATTAGAAGCAAGCTATCATCTAGGAGAAAATTATGAGGATATATTAGAGAAAATAAAAGAGCAAAATTTTAAACTTGTAGAAGATAGTGTAGAAGAGGACACATATTTTACAGATAAGAATTTAGAATTTGTTAAAAGCAGGACTTGTCTAAGAACAAGGAAGACAAATGAAGATTTCTTAGAGCTTACATATAAGCCAAAAACAGATAATAGCACAGAAAAATATGGAAAAAAAGAAGTGAATTTAAGATTAGACCCAAAAGATTACGAAGATACGAAATATGTTATAAATCAGCTTGGATATATCGAATATGTTTCGTTTAAGAAATATAGACAAGTATATTCAAAAAATATTGACGGATTTGAATATAACATTATGATAGATAAAATAGATGGAGTAGGAAATTTTATAGAATTAGAGATTTTAGCAAATACGGAAGAGGAAAAAGAGAAGTTAAGAACAGAATTAGATAAATTTGTTGAAAGAATGAATTGTAATAAATTAAAAGAAAAAGAAAAGCCATATAGGGATATTGTAAAAGAACATATGGACAGCAAGAAGTAAGGAGATACGAATATGTCACTAGAAAAAGCAAAAGAATATTTAAAAAAATTTAACTTAGAAAATAATATAATGGAATTTAATACTTCTTCTGCAACAGTAGAAGAGGCAGCAAAAGCTTTAAAATGTGAAGAAAAAGAAATAGCAAAGACTTTATCATTTTTAGTGAATGATGAAGCAATTTTAAATGTAGTTGCAGGAGATAAAAAGATAGATAATGCTAAATATAAAGCAGAATTTAATACAAAAGCTAAAATGATACCATATAATGATGTCGAAAATTATACTGGACATAAACCAGGAGGAGTTTGTCCTTTTGGCGTAAAAGAAAATGTAAAAGTTTACTTAGATGAATCATTAAAAAGATTTGATGTCATTTATCCTGCATGTGGAAGTAGTAATAGTGCAGTAAAATTAACAATTGATGAATTAGAAAAAACTTCAAATTATGAGAAATGGGTAGATGTATGTAAAGATATGTAAGGAGGCTGTTATGGAAAGTAATGAGTATTTAAATTTTGCAAAAGAGATGTGCATCGAAGCTGGTAAGATAATGAAAAAGTATTTTTACCAAGATAACGGAGCAAGTTATAAAGGTGATAAAACAATTGTAACCTTTGTAATAATAGATAATACAAATCCAACTATAGAACCAACAACAGATTCAGTTGGTTCAGAAGGATATTACAGTAAAATTGGTTTAACGTTTGAAGATAATTTTGGTATAGCTTCATATGAAATTAATGGAGAAACATTAATAATTACAAATGGAGAAATTTCTTCTGATGACTTAGTAAAATACCTAGAAGAAGGTGAAAATACTGTAGTAGCTAGTGATAATGCTGGAAATACAGCAACATTTACATTTATATATGATTCAAAAGCTCCAGTAGCAGATTTTGTTCGTATTCAAAATCTTACTCAACCAAACAACCAAAAATATGCAAAAGTAGGAGATAAAATTTGGTTATATGTTAAAATACCAAATAGTGAATTATCTAGTGAACCTAAAATTACTATAAATGGAAAAGAAGCTAGAGTATTTGTAAACGAAGATAGATTTGGCTATAAGAAATATGTCGGAGAAATTATTATGACAGAAGATATGCCAGAAGGTCAAATACAATTTAATGTTTATGGATATAAAGATTTAGCAGGAAATGTTGGAGCTACTTTGACATCAACTACAGATGCTAGTTCAATTATATTTGATAAAACAGCACCAGGATTTGTTTCAAATCCTTGGAAAATATATGTAGAAGCTAATAAAGGTACAGAGTTCCCAAAAGAGTTATATCCACAAGTTTCTGGAAGTGATAATTTCTCAGGAGAGGTTACACCAGAATTAGTTAATGTATATGTTAACATGGCAAGACCTTCAACTAGTGATACTGAATATAAGTTACAATATGTAACAAGAGATGAAGCAGGTAATGAAGCTTATAATGATGTATTTGTAATTGTACAAGATACAACAGTGCCAACTATTAAAGTAGATGGAAAAGATGAAACAATAGAAGCAGGATCACAAAAAGTATATGATATTCCTGAGGCAACTGTAGAAGATAATGCAGATATAACACATGATTATAAAGTTAGAATAGTTTATTATCCAGATTATGAAAATGATGGACATCATGAAACTGTTTCAGCTGTTGACACAAGAAAGCCAGGAGTATATGGAATAATATATTCATATACAGATGATGCAAATAATACAGCACGTGAAGTTGTTATAAAAGTTACAGTTAAGGATACAATCAAACCAGTAATTACTGTAAATGGAGAAACTGAAGTAACAATAAAAGCAGGTTCACAAAAAGTATTTGATGTACCAGAAGCAATAGTAACAGATAACGCATATGTAACGCATGATTATAAAGTTAGAATAGTTTATTATCAAGACTATGATAACAGTGGAATTCATACAGATGTGCCTGCAGTGGATACTAGTAAAGTTGGAACATATAAGATAATATATTCTTATACAGATGATTCAAACAATACAGCACGTGAATTTGCAGTAACAGTAAATGTTATAGAATAATCACAAAAGTATAAAAGGTAGAAAGTACTTTCTACCTTTTATACATCAATATAAAGACGTAAAACAGAATATTTTTAAGGGGGAAAATATTTTGGCAAAAAGATATAAAAGCGAAACAACCAAAAAAGCTAGTTCACACAAAAAAACTCCAAATAAAAGAAATAGAGTAATTGATAAAAGAAAAGTATTAGCAGTGATTATAATAATAGCAATAATAATTGCAGGATATTTTATAGTTACAAAGATAAACTCAACTGATGCAAATGGAGAGATAAGAATTAGTAATTCAGAAAAGAAATTATCATCTGACATTTTAATATTAAATGATTTAAATAATGAGGTAATAGAACATTTAGATATGAAAAACATGCAATTAGTAAAAGCTCATTATAAATTAGAAAATTTAGAAACAGGAATACTAGATCTATACTATAAAGTAGATGATAAGGAAATAGTTAAGGTTGATATAAACATTAAGGATAAAGTAATAGAAAAAGCAGAAAAACAAGAAAATGCTGAAGAAATGAATTTAACTCAAATTGGAGATAATATAAATAAAGATATAAAAAAATACTTTACAGATAATCAAAAAAGACTAAAACCAGATGAGGGTAAAAATATTTTAAATATTATTGTAGCAAACGAGCAAATAATTATAAATGCTAGTGCAAGTTAATAAAAAAGTGCTTCTTACAAGAAAGAGGCGCTTTTTTTGACGTATAACAGTTTGCAATAAAAAATAGCAGGGATTTGAACAACGTCCCCAAATCCCCCTTCAACAACGTTCCCAAAAATTGCATAAAAAAATCGGGACTTGAGGAACGTCCCCAAATCCCGATGTATTGAATATATAATTAAACAAAGACATTTAATAAAGTTAAACATATTGCTGCTAAGATTGTTTTAACAGAAATTGTTATAGTTTTCTTAACTGCTTTGTTAATAACTACCAACCTATGCTCATTTCTGATTGTTAAAGCTAAACAATCAGTTTTATTATAATTTTCCATTGTATTTCTCTCCTTTTTATCTATAGTATCTATGTCAAAAATCTTTAGTATTTTTCATAATATAAATTCATTATAGAGCAAATATTAAAAATTGTCAACATTTTTATTACAAAAATGTAATAAAAAAATATAAAAAAAGTAATATTGGAAAATTTTGTGAAATTTACCAAAAGGACATAAAACTATGATACAATTTATATATAGGAGGAAATAATATGCAAAAAATACTATTTGTATGTCTTGGAAATATATGTAGATCACCAATGGCTGAGTACGTTTTTAAAGATATAGTAGCAAAAAATGGACAAGAGAAAAACTTCTACGTTTCTTCTGCTGCAACGAGTACAGAAGAAATTGGAAATGATATGCATTATGGGACAAAAGAAAAATTGCTTGAACATAATATACCATTTCAAAAGCATAAAGCTAAGCAATTAAAAAAAGAAGACTATAATAAATATGATTATATAATTGGCATGGAAACTAGTAATATAGTAAGAATAAAAGCAATTGTAGGGAAAGATACAGAAAATAAGATATATAAATTATTGGATTTTACAAATGAGAACAAAGATATAGCAGACCCTTGGTACACAGGAAATTTTACTAAAACTTATGAAGAAGTACTAAAAGGATGTAATGCTTTATATAATTACTTAACAAAGGAGTGATTATTATGTCATATATCGAATTTAAAAATGTATGTAAAGACTATAAAATGGGAGAAGTTATAATACATGCCTTAAGTAATGCGAATTTAAGCATAGAAAAAGGAGAACTAGTAGTAATAGTAGGTCCAAGTGGAGCAGGCAAAACTACAGCTTTAAACATATTAGGTGGTATGGATAATGCTACATCTGGAAGAGTTATAGTAGATAATAAAGAAATCTCCAGATTAAAAAATAGGGATTTAATAAAATATAGAAGAGAAGATATAGGTTTTGTATTCCAATTCTATAATTTGGTGCAAAATTTAACAGCAATAGAAAACGTAGAACTTGCAACACAAATATGTAAGAAATCTTTAAATCCAGAACAAGTAATGGAGAAGGTAGGCTTAGCAGAAAGAAAAAATAACTTTCCTTCACAATTATCTGGAGGAGAACAACAAAGGGTAGCTATTGCAAGGGCAATAGCTAAAAATCCAAAGTTATTGCTATGTGATGAACCTACAGGAGCATTAGACTATAAAACAGGTAAACAAATATTAAAGCTATTGCAAGATATGTCAAGAAAAGAAAATATGACAGTTATAATAATTACTCATAATGGAGCAATAGCTCCAATGGCAGATAAGGTTATAAAATTTAAAAATGGAACCGCAGAAGATATGATAATAAATGAGAATCCAACACCAATCGAGGAGATAGAATGGTAATAAGGAGGTGGAACTATGAAAAAAGCACTACTTAAAAATAGTTTTAAAGAAATAAAAACCTCATATAAAAGATTTATTTCTATTTTGCTTATAGCACTATTAGGAGTAGGCTTTTTTGCAGGTTTAAGAGCTACATCTCCAGACATGGTAGATACGATAGACAAGTATTATAAAGAGCAAAATGTGTATGATATACAAATAATGTCTACATTAGGGCTTACAAATAGTGATATAGACGCTATAAAAAATATAGAGAATGTAGAAAATGTTTATGGTACATATTCAGAAGATATTTTAGTAAAAGTAAATAATAAAGAATTAGTATCAAAAATATTAACAATAGAAGAAATTAATAAACCGAGATTAATTGAAGGAAGTATGCCATCAAATGCCAATGAATGTTTGGTAGAGCCATCATTTTTAACAACAGCAAATAAAAATATTGGTGATACTATAACATTGGAAGCAAACAAGGGAAACGAGATTCTTAAAGAATTAAATCTAAAAATAGTAGGAACTGCAGAAAGTCCTTTATACATATCAAGAGAAAGAGGAACAACAAGTTTAGGTTCTGGAACAGTAAATAATTTTATCTATGTTTCAAGAGATAATATAGAATCAGATGTATATACCGAGATATATGTAACGTTAAAGGATGCAGAAAAATATACAACTAGTTCTACTAAATACGAGAATTATGTAGAAGAAACAAAAGATAAAATAGAAGGAATTAAAGAAGAAAGAGAAACTGCTAGATATAATGAACTTATAGATGATGCGAATGCAGAAATTCAGGAGGCAGAAAACGAATTTAATACTCAAAAGGCTGATGGAGAAAAACAGCTAGCTGATGCAGAGGCTAAAATAGAAGATGGCAAAAAGCAAATAACAACTGGTGAGAGTGAGATAAAATCAAACGAAGAAAAAGCCAATAAAGAATTTGCAAATGCAGAAAAGAAGATTCAAAGTGCAAAAGCTGAAATAGAAAAAAATGAGAAAATACTAGAAGAACAAAAACAAAATGCTCAAACTCAAATAGACGAAGCAAATGCTAAAAAAACAGAGTTAACTTCAACATTACAGACGGTAAATCAATCGTTAGACCAAGTAACACAAGCATATAATGATGTAGTAAATAAATTAAACGATAGTAGTTTAAGTGAAGAAGAAAAAGCTACATTGACAGCTAAAAAGCAAGCTTTAGAAACTCAAAAACAAGAATTAGAAACAAATAAAATGCAGTTGCAAGCTGGAATTACAGCAATAGAAAACCAGATAAATTCTGCAACTAACGCAATAAGTGATGCTCAAGCCAAAATTGAATCAGCAAAAGCAGAAGTAAGTAAACAAGAAAAAACTTTAGCAAGTACCAAAAAGAAGACAGAAACACAGCTAAGTAATGCAAAAGCTGAATTAGAAACTTCAAAACAAGAAATACAAACAGCAGAGGCAGAATTAGTTACTAAAAAAGAAGAGTTTAATACCAAAATTGCAGAGGCAGAAACAGAATTAATTGATGCAAAAGAAAAAGTTAATGAAATAGAAAGTGCAGAATGGTATATATTAGATAGAAATCAGAATAGTGGATATGTAAGTTTTATACAAGATACACAAAGTGTAGATAGCTTAAGTATCGTATTTCCAATTGTATTTTTTGCAATAGCAATATTGGTGTCATTAACCTCAATGACAAGAATGGTAGAAGAAGATAGAATGGAATTAGGAACATTAAAATCTTTAGGATATAACAAAGCTCAAATAATGTTTAAATACATATTGTATTCTACGTTAGCTTGTATAATTGGTGGTGTAATTGGAATAGTTATAGGCTTACAATTAATACCAAGAGTTATTTGGATGATGTATAGTATGATGTATACAATTCCGGAATTTGTAGTAGGACTTAATTCGGAACATTCATCATCAGGATTAGCGCTTATATATATTTGTATTGTTGGTGCTACAATATATGCAGCAGCGCGAGATTTAAAAGAAAAACCAGCAAATCTATTAAGACCAAAAGCTCCAAAGCTTGGAAAAAGAGTTTTATTAGAGAGAATAAAATTTATATGGAAAAGACTAAACTTTTCGCAAAAAGTTACTATTAGAAATATATTTAGATATAAAAAGAGATTTTTAATGACAATTATAGGTATCTTTGGTTGTACTTCTTTAATATTAACTGGGTTTGGAATAAAAGATTCTATATCTACTATATTACCAAATCAATATGAAAAAGTATTTTTATATGATTTTCAGGTTAGTATGAAGAGTAGTTTAACTGATGACGAAAGACAAAGTGTTATTACAGAATTACAAAATACTGAAAATGTTAATAATGTTGTAGAAACATATATGGTAGCTGATACTGCAAATCATAATGAATATTCAGAAGACTTGCAAGTAGTGGTTCCAAATAATGCAGAAGAGTTAAAAAACGTTATTACAATAAATGATGTGGATAATAAGAAAGAAGAAGTTAATTTATCGTCAGATGGAGTTATTTTAACAGATAAATTGGCACAATTATTAGATGTAAAAGTTGGAGATACAATTACTTTAGACGAAACTTCAGAAGAAAATAAAGAAATTAAAGTATCTGATATAACAGAAAATTATATTGCTCATTATATATATATGACAAAAGATATGTACGAGAATTTATATGGTGAAACATATAATACAAATGTATTACTTGTAAAGGCTGAAAATTTATCAGAAGAAGCACAAGAAGAGCTTTCTAAAAAGTTATTAGATGGTGGTAAGGTGTCTACAGTTTCGTTAAATTCAAATGCAGAGAAAACTTTGGATGATACGATTAGTTCATTAAATTATGTTGTTGTAATATTAATCGTTTCAGCAGGATTGCTTGCATTTGTGGTATTATATAATCTATCTAATATAAATATTAGTGAAAGACAAAAAGAACTTGCGACAATTAAGGTATTAGGTTTTTATGATAAAGAAGTATATACTTATGTAACAAGAGAAACCATATTATTAACAATAATAGGAATTGCACTAGGACTAATTGGAGGTTACTTCTTAAATTACTTTATAATTGGTACTTGTGAGATAAATATGCTTAGATTTGCAAAAGTTATACATCCAATAAGTTATTTATATGCTATTTTAATTACAGTTGCTTTTACAATTATAGTAAATGTAATTACCTATTTTGCATTAAAGAAGATTGATATGATTAGTAGTTTAAAGAGTGTAGAATAAGATGCTCTTTCGGGATTTGGGATGTCCTTTCGGGATTTGGGGACGTTCCTTAAATCCCGATTTTTTGTCTTATGAAAACTTACAGCTAGGCTTGGGAAAATTTGGGGTTTTAAAAAAAGAAATTCCCTCGTCACAGCGTGGCGAGGGATAAAGATTTGAAAAGAGATGTGTTGCACGATTGCATTACAGAAGTTAGAACGTTATTGCCTGGACCCAGTTGATTAGTTCAGAAAGAAGGCGACCACCTTCTGCAAACATTGCTGAGAGGCTATCTGCTGCACCAGGCCAGTTTAGCGTAAACAACTGAACAAAAGCTTTAAGCAGAGTAAAAGCTACTTTCAGCAGGAACTCGTAAAATACGAGAATTCCTTCACAGAGCTGGAAAAAGACAGGGCATTTTCCAGAAATATCAGGACAGAATTCAACAACTAGCATTGCCAATAGAGCCAATACTAGGTTAAACGTCATTGCCCTTAAAAAGCTGGAGATAGCATGATCGATGCTACGAGAAACAGCCTTAGCAGTTTCTTTCCGTGCTTGCTCTGTTCCAAAATGTTCCTTCCACCAAGCTTTTAACCGATCTATCGGTGTTGGCTTGTAAGTAATTTGGGGAAGCACAGAAGCAGGTCTTGCTTTAGTTGTTGCTCCAGGGTTGACAGTTGCATTCTTCTTCATCATTTTGTTTGTCATCATAACATTGTTCTCCTTTTCAATCTAGTTGCAAAGTATCAATTGATACAAAATACAATGCAACAGTTTATAGTCAAATTTAATTATACCATAATTATGTTAATTATTCAACCTAAGTGCTTAGTTAGACTGGATTTAGAGGGATTACCCAAAAATTGAAATAATTAAATATAGCTAGAAAAGAAACCAAAAATATGATATATTAATTGCAATACTTATCGGATAAAGTAGAAATTTGTGAAAGAAAAA
>ENA-UOJO01005455-UOJO01005455.1-human-gut-metagenome-genome-assembly--contig:-P57-NODE-5455-length-10155-cov-4.579505_pt1 | contig 10155 bp, 7 predicted proteins | sample MGYA00242351_ERZ723898 | MGnify/ENA metagenome assembly ERZ723898 | reverse complement strand
ATCTTCGGTACGGCGAAAATCCCCATCAAAGTGCTGCTTTTTATGCTTCTGTACTAGGGACGCAAGGCACACTTACCGGAGCTGTCCAATTGCATGGTAAAGAGCTTTCTTACAACAATATCGGAGATACCGACGGAGCACTCGAAACCTTAAAAGAATTCGACGAACCGACTATAGTTGCAGCCAAACACGCTAATCCATGTGGGGTCGGGAGTGCAGAAACATTGGCAGAAGCCTACCGGAGAGCCTATGAAGCCGATCCGGTTTCTATCTTCGGTGGAATCGTGGCGGCAAACCGGGAAATAGATGCAGCCACGGCAACCGAAATGGCCAAGATTTTCCTGGAAGTGATCGTAGCTCCTTCTTTCTCTAAAGAGGCATTGGAAATATTGACTAAAAAGAAAAATTTACGTTTATTACAACTCGACCATATCGATCAGAAAAACCGGAAAGCCAGCAAAGCGAAAACAGTGCTTGGCGGCTTATTGATTCAGGATTCGGATACCCAGCTACTTCATGAATCGGAATTGAAAGTCGTCACAAAACGGCAACCGACCGAAGCTGAAATGAGAGATCTGCTCTTCGCCTGGAAAGTAGTGAAACATACCAAATCGAACGGTATCGCTATCGCTAAAGATTTGTGTACAACGGGTGTCGGCCCGGGACAGGTCAGCCGGATTTGGGCCTTAGAAAACGCTATCCGTCAGGGAAGCGATCGTATTGTGGGAAGTGTGATGGCATCGGATGCCTTTTTCCCTTTCTCCGATTGTGTAGAAGCTGCTCACCAAGCAGGTATTACAGCTATCATACAGCCTGGAGGATCGGTCAGAGACCAGGAGTCTATCGATGCTGCGAACAAATACGGTATCGCTATGATTTTCACCGGCATGAGACATTTTAAACATTAAACAATCCATTGAGGTTGACGCTCATAAATTATTAACGTTCATTTAAAATGGGATTATTTTCATTTCTAACACAAGATATAGCTGTCGATTTAGGAACAGCGAATACGATTATTATCTGTAACGATAAAATGGTGGTAAACGAACCCTCCATTGTCGCTATCGACCGGAAGACCGAAAAGGTTATCGCTATTGGAGAAAAAGCCCGGCAGATGCAGGGAAAGACACATGATAACATCAAAACCATCCGGCCTTTACGGGATGGGGTTATTGCCGACTTTAACGCTGCCGAACAAATGTTGCGCGGTATGATTAAAATGGCAAGTGTAAATAGTAAGTTCTTCTCTCCCTCTTTGCGGATCGTCGTTTGTATCCCGTCGGGAAGTACGGAAGTTGAAGTCCGGGCTGTCCGTGACTCTTCAGAACATGCAGGAGGAAGAGATGTATATATGATTTATGAGCCGATGGCGGCTGCTTTGGGGATCGGCTTGGATGTAGAAGCTCCCGAAGGAAATATGATCGTAGATATAGGTGGTGGTACAACCGAAATTGCCGTTATTTCTTTAGGTGGTATAGTTAGCAACAAATCTATCCGGATTGCCGGTGACGATTTGACCGACGACATTCAGGAGTATATGCGTCATCAGCACAATATTCGGATCGGGGAAAGAACTGCCGAGCAAATCAAAATACATGTAGGTTCTGCGCTGTCCGAACTGGATGAACCGCCTGCCGATTTTATCGTACAGGGACCGAATCAGATGACTTCGTTACCTGTCGAAGTACCGGTATCTTATCAGGAGATCGCTCACTGTCTGGAGAAATCTATATCGAAAATTGAAATCGCTATTCTAGGAGCTTTGGAACAAACTCCCCCTGAACTATATGCAGATATCGTCAATAAAGGAATTTATTTGGCAGGAGGTGGTGCTTTATTGAGAGGTTTGGACAAACGTCTGACCGATAAGCTCAATATCCCTTTCCATATTGCAGAAGATCCGTTGAGAGCTGTTGCCCGGGGAACAGGTATTGCTTTAAAGAATGTCGATAAGTTCTCTTTCATGATCAGGTAAACCCATTAGGCTGTGAAAGAAATTATAAAACTGATATTAAAATATCATTTTACTATAATTTTTATTTTGTTGGAAGTCCTCTCCTTTTCTCTGATAGTTTTACACAATAACTATCAGAGAACTGTGTTTTCAGGCTATACAGCATCATTTTTCGGAACCATATCTTCCGTGGTTACCCGGGTAGACGATTATTTCTATCTGAAAGTAACCAACGAAAAATTAGTTGCAGAGAATACCGAATTGAGAAATGAGATTGAAAAACTGAAACTTCTCAATCGGATCAGTAATGCGGATACATTATGGGCCCCTACCGATTCTGCCGATGTCGATTATGTATACAAAACAGCTGAAATGATCAATTCCAGTTTTAACAAGACTAAAAATTATATTGTTATCGACAAAGGCGCAACTGAGGGGATCAAACCCGAAATGGCCGTTTGTTCGAGTGAAGGAGTGGTCGGTATTATCGAGAAAGTAAGCAATCGTTATGCGCGGGTATTACCCTTGATCAATACCAATCTTCGGATCTCAGCGAAAATCAAAAAAAACGGTTACTACGGTTCACTTCAATGGGACGGAGACGATTATCGGTATTCTTATCTGAACGACATACCCTTTCATGTAGATACAGAAGTGGGCGATACGATTGTGACTTCAGGATTTTCCAGTATTTTCCCGGAAGGTGAGATGATCGGCTTCGTAGAATCGGTAAATAAGGAAACGGCTAATTTTCTGACGATAAAAGTAAAACTTGCAACTGATTTTAAACGCATCTCGGATGTATACATTATCGCTAATACCAGAAAAGAAGAACAACAGGCTTTAGGGAGGGAAAATCATGAGTAATATCAAATTTGTTATACATCTCTTCGTGTTGCTATTACTCCAATTGACCATATTGGATAATATTCAGCTTCACTCCTACGTCTATATCAACATTTATATTCTGGCCATATACATTCTGCCTTACCGTTTACGTAATGCAACGATTTTGTTTTTCGGTTTCTTTTTAGGTTTATTTGTCGATCTGGCCAACCACACCATGGGTATTCATGCTGCGGCAACGACTTTATTGGCCTATATTCGTCCCCGTTTGTTGATGCTGACTTCAAACCGGGAACAGATCGACGATATTCAGGGAAAACAGAAAATCAGTGATTTCGGTTGGTTTTTCAAATATGTCTTTATCAGTACTGCGATTTTCAACACCGTGCTGATCCTTTGTGAAACGTTCAGTGTCCACAATTTCGTGATCACCGGCCTGCGTATTTTATTCAGCACTTTAGCTTCTACTTTTTTCATCTTGCTATATTATTTTATAGCTTTGAAGAAAAAACAGAACCAATAGAATTGAATTCGAGCATATTGAATTTTCAAATTCCCGGTTAGATTGTTATGAACAAATACACACATCGGAAAACAGTTATCTCGGCTATCATTATCTGTGTTTGTTGTATTTATATCATCCGCTTATTTTATATGCAGGTGATAGACGATTCATTCCAGATAAAAGCCATGATGAACTCTCAACGAATTGCGACTCAATATCCGGCCAGAGGATTGATTTTTGACCGGAACGGTAAATTATTGGTAGAAAACCAGCCGGCATACGACCTCATGGTGATTCCCCGTCAGGTGAAAGATTTCGATACAACCGAGCTGATCACTATTTTGGGTATAGATAAAGATATGCTGATTAAAAATATGGTCAAATGCCGGAAATACTCTCCTTTCAAGGCTTCTGTCCTGATCTCTCAGATCACGGCCAACAAATATGCCGTATTGCAGGAAAAATTACACAAATATCCGGGATTTTTCATGCAGACCCGAACATTACGAAAGTATAACGTTTCCCATTCTGCCGATGTCTTCGGATATATCGGAGAAGTCAGCCAAACTTTGGTCGAACAGGACAGCACCTACGCTCCCGGTGACTATATCGGAGTCAACGGACTCGAAAAAAGTTATGAAAATCTGCTGAGAGGTACGAAAGGGGAACAAATCCTACTGGTTGACAATTATAATCGTGTAAAAGGCTCTTACCAAAACGGTCTATATGATAAACCCGCTATCGTAGGACAAAATCTCACGACTACGCTGGACATCGACTTACAGGAATATGCTTACCAGCTCATGCGAAATAAGAGAGGCGGAATCATCGCTATGGAACCCTCGACAGGTGAAATCCTACTGAAAGTTTCCAGCCCCGGTTACGATCCCCAACTGATGATCGGCCTGGAAAGAGGTAAAAATTATAAAAAATTGAATCAGGATCCCAATAAGCCTCTGTTCGACCGTACCGTTTCAGGAGCTTATCCTCCCGGTTCTACTTTTAAAACACTGCAAGCACTGTATGGTTTAAAGGAAGAAGTCATTACCCCTGAAACTTGTTTCGAATGTTACGGGAAAGCTAAGACAGCTATCGGAGGGATCCGGATGGGATGCCACAATCACAATTCTCCCCTGAATCTGTACCAGGCTATTCAGCAGTCTTGTAATCCCTATTTTGTAAATGTGTGGCGAAGGATACTGGAAAACCGGAAATACGATAGTGTTCGGGATGCTTACATCGAATGGAGAGATTTTATTTGTTCCTTCGGTTTAGGTGCGAAGATATGTCCTGATTTCTCCAATGAGATCAGTGGTTCAATTCCCACTCCTCCGCTATTCGATCGCAAATTCCGGACTCAGGATTGGCGCTGGAGTTATATTATGTCTCTTTCTATCGGACAGGGAGAGTTGGAGCTTACTCCTTTGCAGATAGCCAATATGGCCTGTGTATTGGCTAACCGGGGGTATTATATGACTCCTCATATCGTACGTCCGATCGAAGGGGCGAACAATCAGGTCGAGAAACATACGGTCGACTGTGACCGGAAATACTTCGATATCGTCGTAGAAGGTATGGCGATGGCAGCCAGCAGCGGAACGGCCCGCGGGGCTTCTATCGATTCGGTAGTCATATGCGGTAAAACCGGGACAGCTCAGAATCCGCATGGAGAGGATCACTCCATTTTCATGGCCTTCGCTCCTAAAGACAACCCTAAAATTGTGATCGCTATCTATATTGAAAACGGAGGATTCGGTGCCCAATATGCAGTACCTATCGGAGGACTGATTATGGAGAAATACCTCAAGGGCAAGATCGCTCCCCGCAAAAAAGCAATTGAGGAAAGAATGTTGAACTCTAATCTGATTATCCCGGAAACTCCGAAGAAAGAACAGCATTTGAAGACAGCAGAAGAAAAGCAAAACGAAGAAGATTAATCTTGGAATTATGAACAGGCAATCAGAACTTTTGAAAAATATAGACTGGCTCTCCATTTTCTTATATACCCTCCTGGTTTTTATGGGATGGCTGAATATCTATGCGGCTGTATACGATGAAAGCCACAGCAATATTTTGGATATCGACCTGAAATACGGAAAACAATTGTTGTGGATCGGGGCTGCCTTCGTATTGGGTATTTTTATCTTACTTACCGACAGTAAATTTTTGACCGCTTTTTCTTTTGTGATCTATGGACTGACGGTCGGACTTTTGGCCGCCGTACTGGTCTTCGGGGTAGAATCCCATGGAGCCCGTTCGTGGTTTGAAATCGGAGGTATCCGGATACAACCGGCCGAATTCGGAAAATTCGCTACTTGTCTGGCTATTGCGAATGTAATGAGCAGGCATGGTTTTAAAATCATGCGCTTTTCAAGCCTGGCATTGATCGGTTTGTTATTGGCTATTCCGGCCGGTTTGATTGTCTTGCAGAACGATACCGGTTCTGCACTGGTATACAGTTCGTTTATCCTTGTAATGTATAGAGAAGGTTTACATGGTTCACTTCTATTATTATGTTTTATAGCTATAGCTATTTTTATATTCACCCTGATCTATCCCCCCATCGTCGTATTATCTCTGATTATTGCAGGGACGTTGATAGCCTTCCTGTATTACCGTCAGAATAAACAGGAATTTTATCGGATCATTATTTTCCTGGTAAGCTGCTTCCTATTTTTATTATTTTTGAAGTGGTTATTTGAATTCAATATCGGAAATGAAAGATTATTATTGTACGCTTATTTATCGACCGGTTTGATCGGTATTTATTTTATATATAAGCGTAAGATGAAGCATATACTGCTCGTTTTACTGGCTTCCTGGGTTTGTATCGGAGCGACGGTAGGTGTCGACTATGCTTTCGAAAAATTACAGCCCCACCAGAAAGACCGGATCAATAATTTATTGGGGATAGAAACCGATTTGACCGGAGCCGGTTATAACGTCAATCAATCTAAAATTGCAATAGGTTCAGGAGGCTTATTAGGAAAAGGATTTCTACAGGGTACCCAGACCAAATTCAATTTTGTTCCCGAACAAAGTACCGATTTTATATTCTGTACAGTCGGCGAAGAATGGGGTTTTGTCGGTTCGGCCATACTGATCGGACTACTTATGGCCTTTATTTTAAGAATTATTTACCTGGCGGAACGTCAGCGTTCGGATTTTTCCCGCATCTATGGATACGGGGTAGCCAGCATTTTATTCTTTCATGTGGCGATCAATATAGGAATGACGATCGGAATGGCTCCCGTCATCGGCATCCCCCTGCCTTTTTTCAGCTACGGAGGTTCTTCCCTTTGGGCATTTACTATTTTGATCTTTATCTTTTTACGTCTGGATGCCAACCGCCTTCAGGTATTCAGTTAAGCGGCGAACATCTGCCGGGTAAAATCTTCGGGCACAAACGTTTTAAATATATCTTAAAGCGCGTTTTTATTCGTTTTTTTTAATATTTTCGTGCGGCTATAAACATTAAAAAGTACGAAAGATGAAAACACTCATTCTGAACATAAAACAGCTGGTACAAACGGAACTATCTCCCCGCAAATGGGTTGCAGGTAAAGATATGGCCCGGTTAGGTATCCTGGAAAATGCTTATTTACTTGTTGAAGAAGATAAAATTGCCGGATTCGGAAAAATGGAGGATTTAAACCGGGAGGCTGTCTATGCCGGCGGGGATATCGTCAAGGAAATCGATGCAACCGGCCGTTTGGTCATGCCCTCTTATTGTGACTCTCATACTCATCTGGTTTATGCCGGAAGCCGTGAAATCGAGTATATCGATAAAATCCGTGGTCTTTCTTACGAAGAAATAGCCAAACGCGGAGGCGGTATTCTCAATTCATGCGAAAGGATACGTAAAGCTTCTGAAGAAGAGCTTTTCGATGCAGCCTATGACCGGATTCAGGAAATCGCCGGTTTCGGTACAGGTGCAGTCGAAATAAAAAGTGGTTATGGGCTGGATACCGAAAGCGAATTAAAAATGTTGAGGGTGATCCGCCGTTTGAAAGCCGAAACTCCCCTATTGATTAAATCGACTTTTTTAGGGGCACATGCCGTACCTTTGGAATATAAGGGCAGACAAACAGAATATGTAGATCTTATTATCAACGAAATGATCCCAATGGTCGCTGCCGAAGAATTGGCCGATTACATCGACGTATTTTGTGACAAAGGTTTCTTCACTGTCGAAGATACCGACCGGATGCTGAATGCCGGAATGAAATACGGATTACGTGCGAAGATACATGCCAATGAACTCGACTACTCGGGTGGTGTGCAAGTCGGTGTGAAATACAATGCAATTTCTGTCGACCACCTGGAATGTATGGGAGAAGAAGAAATCGCCTGTTTATTGGAAAGCGAAACTATGCCGACCGTATTGCCCGGAGCCGCTTTTTTCCTGAATATGCCTTATTCTCCCGTTCGTAAGATGATTCAGGCCGGTTTACCGGTAGCTTTGGCTTCCGATTATAATCCGGGTTCTTCTCCTTCCGGTAATATGAAATTCATTATGTCCTTAGGATGTATCAATTACAAAATGTTACCTGAAGAAGTGATCAATGCGACGACTTTAAATTCGGCCTATGCGATGGGAGTTGAAGAAGAAGCAGGGAGTATCGCTGTCGGTAAACTTGCCAACTTTTATATAACGACTCCTATTTCGGGCATCGAATACTTACCCTATGCCTATACGGCTGATTTAATAGAAGCGATTTTCTTAAAAGGAGAACAATATTAATTGAAATCGACTGAAACATACTTAAAATTAAAGTTTATATACCATGAAAAAATTAATTGAATGCGTGCCTAATTTTAGCGAAGGAAACGACATGCATATCATCGATCAGATCACCGATGCCATGAAAACCGTTGAAGGAATCAGTGTTATCGATGTCGATCCCGGTAAGGCGACCAATCGTACTGTGGTGACTATGGTTGGAGAACCCGAACCGATTTGTGAAGCAGCTTTCCGGGCAGTCAAGAAAGCCGCCGAATTAATCGATATGACCAAACACAAGGGAGCTCATCCCCGCTTCGGAGCAACCGATGTATGTCCATTGGTGCCGGTTTCCAATATCACGATGGAAGAAACCGTGGAATACGCCCGGAAATTAGCCGAGCGTATCGGCAAAGAGCTGAATATCCCGGTATATTGTTACGAAAGTGCTGCTTTTGTTCCGGAACGGAGAAATTTAGCTACTTGCCGGGCCGGAGAATATGAAGCTTTGGGAGAACGTCTTTCCAGTGAACAGTGGCATCCGGATTTCGGTCCCCGTGAACTGAATAGCTGGACTGCCAAGACCGGAGCTACAGCAGTCGGTGCCCGTAATTTTCTGGTCGCTTATAATGTTAACCTGAATACCACCTCTACTCGCCGGGCCAACTCGATCGCTTTCGATGTACGCGAACGCGGAAGGGTGAAACGGGAAGGCAACCCGATCACCGGTAAAAAAGTATTGGATGAAAAAGGAAAGCCGGTGATGATTCCGGGGAGCCTGAAATCTGTAAAAGCGATCGGCTGGTTTATAGAAGAATATGGAATAGCTCAGATCTCTATGAACCTGACGGATATTTCCGTGACTTCCATGCATGAAGCCTTCGACGAAGTTTGCCGTAAGGCTGCCGACCGGGGCATTCGGGTTACCGGTTCCGAACTTGTCGGTGTACTTCCGTTAAAAGCGATGTTGGACGCCGGTCGGTATTTCCTGCGTAAACAACAACGTTCTACGGGGGTATCCGACAAAGAGCTGATCAAAATAGCCGTCAAATCATTGGGATTGGACGAATTATATCCTTTCGATCCGAAAAAGAAGATCATCGAATATATGCTCGAGGAAGAAGCTTCGAAAGGTAAGAAAAAACTGGTAGACATGACTTTAACCGATTTTGCCGACGAAACGGCTTCTGAATCTCCGGCTCCCGGTGGGGGGTCGATCTCTGCCTATATGGGGGCCTTGGGTGCCGCTCTCGGTTCGATGGTCGCCAACCTCTCCTCACACAAACGGGGATGGGACGACCGTTGGGAAGAATTTAGCGATTGGGCTGAAAAAGGAAAAGTATATCAGACTGAATTGATCAAACTGGTGGACGAAGACACCAATGCTTTCAATAAGATCATGGATGCTTTCAGTTTGCCTAAAAAATCCGAAGAAGAAAAAGCTGCCCGGCAGAAAGCTGTTCAGGATGCCACCCGCTATGCTACCGAAGTACCGTTCAAAACGATGAAACAATGTTACGAATGTATGTCTGTAGCCAAAGCTATGGCTGAAATAGGTAACCCGAATTCCGTAACGGATGCCGGCGTAGGTGCATTGGCAGCACGCGCCGGAGTCATGGGAGCATTTCTGAATGTAAAAATCAATGCAGCCGGATTGGAAGATAAGGAATTTGCAGCTCAAATCATACGCGAAGGTGAAGCTATCGTGGAAAAAGCCAATGAACTGGAAGCTGAAATTTTGAAGATTGTAAATTCAAAAATCTAAGTTCCCGATCTATTGCTATGTTATATAAAATCGTTTAGCCGGGCCACCGGTTAAACGATTTGCTTTTTTTATCACAGACTTTCTTACTTTCGATCGATTTTTCCGGATAGCAGGATAAAATATCGGGGGTTTTGCTTTATCTTTGCGTACGTATGACAAAGCAGAATTTAATAGTTAGAGAGATTTCAGGGATAACAAGGGTTTCAGAAATTAACCGTTGTGACTGTTGTCATTGGAAAAGGTACTTCTTTGGGGGGATACTGGTCGTTATCCTTACTGTTTTCCAGCAAGGAGCCGATCAGGAACCGATCTCTTTTGCCGGCCAGTATCCCGGAATCGAGACTGAATTTATTGCAGAT
>ENA-UOJO01005449-UOJO01005449.1-human-gut-metagenome-genome-assembly--contig:-P57-NODE-5449-length-10168-cov-3.515772_pt1 | contig 10168 bp, 9 predicted proteins | sample MGYA00242351_ERZ723898 | MGnify/ENA metagenome assembly ERZ723898 | reverse complement strand
TTTAATTAACGTGTATTCCAGATAACCTAAGATAAAACTTCCCCATAAAGAAAGGAAGAATATGGTACAGCCTTTATGGTTTACATCATCACTAACGTAAACTGCCACAATCACGCTGACGAATAAGGTGAAAATCAACATGAAATAATTAAACCTAGAATAAAAAATATTTTCAACATGAGCTCTTTCGGAGTACAAAGTCCAACCACATGACTCGTGTTGTATTTGTAATTTTCTTTCTATCCCGAATGGAATATCCTTTTGATTTTGAAACATAACTTTTTTTTGCAAAAATAGTAAAAATCAACATAACAGTAATTTCATGGCTTGACTGTCGTGATTGTAAAAAAACAATTGCAAGTTAAAATTTTAACCTAGCGTTTTTTATCATACCTATCGCCAACGCCACGACAATAACGGCAACAAAACCCACGATCCACACCCAATACTCCATCACCCCAGATCGTTCCTCTCCCTCTTCATTATCCACCACCTTTTCCGTATCCTCCTGCCGTGCTGCCGTGATCTTCGTCGTGTCCTGCGTGTTCTCTTCCGTCTTCTTGCTGACCTCTACATCCGTTTTGATACGCACGTTTCCGGACGAGTCTCTCGTTTCCACTTTACGATACTTGATGTCAAGAAATTCAAATAAACGGGTGTCCTGGTAAAGTTCGGCACGTAGTTGTTCGACAGAGTTCATGTTCTCTGTCGAATCAACCTTACTGAACTTCTTTTTACTCCCGCAAGAAAGCAACAGGAGCGCGCAAAAGATAAACGATAGCTTGTTCATGATCTCTCGTTTTAATACAACCACATCACCTCCTGATCGTGCGTTTCTGAGTCGTCAGCATGGATGAACGTGTTCGCCACACCGACACGATTGAACCCGGCTTTCAAAAGCGCATCCACGATAAGGAAACGATTCCTTGAGGTGTTACACTTTATATCAACGGCCCGCCCTAGCGTGTGCGCTCCAGTCCCAGACCTCCCCTTGCCCCGGTCATGAGCCGGGGAGCGGTATGCTGACGTTAAAACGAACGGTATCCCGGCTATCTCTCTAGCCGTATCCAGCTTACTCATGGTTGTTTGTTTCATGTCCTGTAACGAACACGAGGGAGAACACCGGTTAAACTCCCCTTCTGAAAAATATTTACTTGTCACCATAATTCTATTTTTTAAAAATCACTGGGTGGAATCCTTCCCCCGCAACCACGCACGTCACACCTGCGGGCCTCTGATTCTTTCAATTTCAACTCGAGTTCATGACGTTTATGAACCTCTTCCATGTGAGCTTGCTGGCACTGTCTTAATTCAACATATATAGTATCTATTTTAGAGTCCCGTTGAGCCAAACGTTCCTCCAGCCAGTTCACCTGTTTTCGCTCGTTCTCGTCCTCCAGTGAATCTGCCGAGGCATCCTCTTTACGGGCGTTCGTTTTCCGGTTCACGAGAAAGGTTACAACCCACTCGATAGCCTTGAACCCTCCTAGCGCTCCTAACACGGATAAAAACTCTTCCATTCTTACACTTCCTTTAAATTGTTATTCCAAATTACTACAACATTGCATTATTAACATTACATTTGCAATACAATCGTGGCCCTCGCGATTGACCAAACTAAAGGCGGGGCCGTGACGGTAACCCGCCTCTTTCTTTACTCCTCTTTTTCAAGTAAAGCCATCAAGGCGTCCGATACCTTGTTCGGGAGATAACTCGTTTCCGGGGATACCATTCCCTTCAACAGCTCAACTTCTCCTTCATCCAACTCGCAGGGACTTGGTGACTTGTATATTTTCTCGGCCAGTAACTTGTATTTCAATCCCCCGAAACGGGAATATATTAACTCTGCCAGATCTTCCTTGATGTTCGCAACTTCAACCTTGCCTGACAGGCTCTTTAATTCTAAAAATTCAAAGTTTATCTCTTTCATGATTCACGTTTTAAATTTCACTTCCACGACACGTTCAGGGGTTCCACGTCCCGAGCCAGTTCACCGGTAACTGGCAAGCCGTCCACCTGTACGTGTCAACCTTCATCACGAGCACGGTGTCCTGTCCGCTTGATTGGACCGCCAGGTAGGCTTTACCGTTCCTGTAAAACCTCTCACTCCCGGAGCAAAGTATGTCGAACCCTTGCGAGTCCTCGCTCGTGATGAAAAAACATTTCCCGATCTGCATACCGGCGTATAGACTCACTTTCTTCCTGTCTCCCGTGCCGTGAAGACAGATAACGTTCGGGTGTTCATTACCTAGTGTAATCCCCGGGTTGCTTCCTGTCATGCTAGCTCTAAAAACTCCAGGGACGATGGACGAGTTCCCGAACAACTTAAGCATCCCTTGTGTCACGGCCATGGCGTAGGAATTATCGTCGTTGGGGGCGGAGACGATCAACGCCACGTTCTTTAAACTAGAAATACCCCCGTAACCCCCACCGGACAACATGAAGGTTCCAAGTTTCACACCTCCACCCGTTGACATATCGGGATGACTCCCGACAAAAACTTGATGCCCGTCGTAAGAATAATTCAACTGACCTCCTGACAAGTGTAGATTAGTCCCTCTAAGCCACATGTTCTCTATGGTGAAAGGCCCGATCACGTTGTTATCTTTCCAGACCCCTTTATCGAGCTTTCTCCCGAGAGAGAATATCGGCTTGTTGATATTCCCATCAATTCCCTTCAAACCCCACTCGTTTTCTCGTTGAAACATCTCCACGTAATGCGTGCTATCGTTGTACACTACGAACTTCCGGTCATCGGGGTCGTTGACCAGGGCCAAACCCTTACCCGTCATCGGCTCGGCACCGCCCCACAACCTCGTCTCGCCCATGTTCAAGCTACCGATGTTGAGGAATCTCGCCTGAATCCTCCCGCCCGACAACAGCGTTTGAGGCTTGCCGTCCTCGTCAACGATAACGAGGAAATTGGTCACGGAAGGGGAGAGCTTGTTGAAAATCTCCCAGTACCGTTCTCCAATTTCGCTATCCGGGTCTATTCCCGCCGGGATAAACTCGTCAGGTTTCTGTACCTTCACTTGATAAAGGCTCCCGCCACGGGACACGAAGTCACGGTTCACGAGGTTGTACTTGTAATCCGTGACTTTAGCGTCCCACTCTTCCCGGTAGATGGGAACGACCTCTTTAGGTCTTATCGTTACCGTCCCGTGTGCTGATAACATAACCCTATTTCGTTGCCGTTACACTCCAGTTAATCGTTCCCCCGTTGTCAAGTAGTTGTTGGCCCGTGATCGTGAACTTTCCACCCGTCGCCACCCCGGAGGATATTTCACTACCGTCAAGCTTTAACAGGCTGTAATTGAACGTGTAACCCGGCAGGTTATCCATCGTGCCAACCCTCCGGACGACGGCCGTGTAAGTCAACGAATCACCCGAACCGATCATCGCGTCAACGGGCTGGTCTATCACGATCTCGAGGGGATCGCTCAAGTCTCTCACCGTGAAGTAAGCGTTCGTCACCACCGAGCCGTCAACGCTGAATTCCAGCATGTACCTCGCTTGACTGTCCACGTCATCGAGGCCTACCGTTATCGATCTTGTCGTCTTCCCGGTTGATACCCACGTCGTGCCGTTCCACTTCTTCCACGAGTAAGTGACTTTTTCCGTCACGGCTATACCCCCAAGCGTCAACGATCCCGCAAGAGTCGTGGTCGTGTTGCCCGGGGTCAACACCCCGCCGTTCGTGAACTCGATGGAGCCTACATAAGTATCACCGGGGTTCTCGAACCTCAGGATGTCGATACCGTCAGAGACGTTCTCCGTGTTACCCCCGATCGTGGCATCGATGTTCAACACGAGCTTTTGATGCGTCGTGTAACCGCTCATCACGTTACCCGTTACCTGTAAAGCCGGGACGGGGGTCGAGCCGATCGTGTAGCTCGTCTTCTTGAACATCCCCGTTAAACCGTCGTTCGTGCAATTCCCGTCATCGTCAAAGGTTAAAGTCGTGCCACCGAATATCCAAACCGGGTTGGAGAGATCCGTCACCGGGACACTCGTGTTCGACACCATCACGAAAGGATAGATCACGGGCTGGTTAGCCGCCTCCCCCCAGTCCGGGGTTACCTTCTCCCCATTGAACGTCTGTTGTAAAAGTTTCGTCGGGATCAAGCTCACCGACACGGAAACGCCGTTCTTTAACAGCGTCACCGAACCGAACACGCTAACCTCGTTCATTGATCCTCCTTTTTATCGTTCCACTTCTCTCCCTGTACCTCTCGATGGGCTTGAGAGGTCGTCAGTATCCTGCCGTCAACCGTCTTGACCTTCTCCTCGAGGGTCAGGGCGATCTCGCCCGTCTCCTCGTTGATGACGGGCGTGTAAAGCTTGAAATCGTCCTCGTGTAATATAACGAGGCTACCGTCTATCGACTTTCGTCTCGATTCCTGTAATATTCCCGCCCCGGCTGCCTTGGCCGTGTCGCAGAAAACGTAATAAGCTTGTTTCTTTACCATATTCGTTTTATTTAAATTGTTACAAAAAATCCGTTCGCCGGGTCAACGTTGTCGATGTCTGGGACGTTTGCCGGGGTCAGGTTCGACGTTCCATTCACCGAACCGTCCTTGTTCTTGTTCTTTAGCATGTTCGCCCGGTCCCCGTTCGTGGGTTGGAAATCCCACAGGTGATAGACGGACCTGTCCTCGTTAAATATCTCGTAACGAAGTATTTTCACGTTAGAATACTTATGGGAATACATGCCAAATCTTATCAGTTTATCCCCGAATATCGCTCCTCCAAATAGCGTCAGTTCTTCTCTCTCCCCGTTCAATGTGGCGGTGAACGTCCCGTCCAGGTTTATAACACATTCCACGTGATACAACTTCCCGGGAACAATAGAATGACTCCCGCGATGTGGACCGGCGTCAGGATTAGGCATCGCCACGTTACTTTTAGTTCCCGTCCGGTATTGTATTGTTCGCTTGTACGCCTCGTTCAATACACTTATCCCGAGCCCGTAAAAATAATCTCCAATCATCCCGACAATATTCAAAAGCGGATAAGAATCACTATCGGAGAAATCATTTAAAATAAACTCGATCACGTGAGTTATGGCTGACTGGTAACCCCAAGGGATTATATTTGACGGGTTGTTATTCCACAAGTACTGGTCAATCCCGTTAAAGTTCGCCGCCCATTTCGCCTCGTTCAGCCCTTCCACCGGGTCAACGCTGTAATCGAACTCGCCGTTATCGAACTGCTCTTCCTTGATGAATATCTTGCTTCCCCGGGCGAACACGGCCCCGGTCTTGTCCTTCCACGGGAAACTCCAGTACAGTTGGGGGTTCGCTATATCCCCCCGGCTAGAGTGCATGATCACGCTCGCCTCGAACAAGCTAGTGTCATCAAGGATCATGGAGGGGGCGACGATTTCCGTGTTGCATCTCGGGTACTGGGTCGAGAGAACGTGATCCGTCGTGATCGCCTTTGACGTTGATTCTTGCCAGCGTTCACCACCGTCTGCGATAGCGGGCACGAACTCGTCGGCAGCGGGGGTATAGGCGGGCATCGTCTCGTCGGTGTACTCGCCCTCGACGAGCATGAGGTTGTAAAATTTACCTCTACCACCACCAAGGCCTTGTTTGGCGTAAGCGAGAACCTCGAACTCGTGCGAGGGGTCTATACCGTCATCCACGATTATCACGCCAACCTCTCCATCGTTCACGTTAGTTATATTCGATACTCTCGCGCTTGCCGTTTTATCGTATATTTGAAAACTCCTTGATGTCACGCCGCTTGCTTCTATCGTTTCGGATTTATCAAAACGAACCGAGTAATTCTTTGCCGGAACGCTCGTGAATTTATGAATAAAGGAGGAGTTTACCAGTCTCTCTTTACTTCCCCCCTCTACCAGGTTATCACCGTGATACTCCACTAGATTGAGGTCGTAAATGTTGGTGTTGTAATCGGCCGTACCGTAAGTGACGGTGATTTTAGCTACCGTTTTCCCCGAGCCCGTCACTAACGAGGATATCCTTACCGCGGTTTGATTCGAGGGAATGGATATTGATTTTTCGGTATCTTCCGTGTACCTGATGACAAATATTAAACCAGAGTGCTCTTGTTCTCCTTGCAACTTCCATTTCACGGAAAACCTGTAACGTTGGTTCGGTTTGTAATTGATCTTTCCTCCAAAAATATCATCTTTTCCCTTGTTGAGAGTATTGTACAATTTAAAGACGTCTATCGCCCAGTACTTCCCGTCAGCGTCCTCGCCCGGCGTGCTGATCCCCGATTTCAAGGCGTTCCAGTCGTCACTGATCATCGCCTTGCTGACGAGGTTCACCCCGGCTAGGTCAGGTAGAACGTCAGCGACGCACCTCAAGTCCATCCTCTTCCCCACGACGGGGCAAGGTACCTTCAGTTTCCCGGTGTAAGCCCCCGTGATACCGTTGTCTCCTTCCTCGATTGCCGTGTAATCACCACCCTCTTTTTTCAGCCAGCGATAAATCGAACCTTCATACCCGGTATCCCCACGGTACAGGATGTTATCGACCTCCAAGAAATCCCGGTTCTCGGTCGGGTCCACCACTTGACCGTAAGGGTAATCCACTTTCACCCTTAAAGGCTCGTCAGTTGATACCGTCACCCCGAGCGAGATAGTGGCGTTGACGTTCACCACTTTCCCGTTTCGGGGATCGGTGTATTTAGCCGTGAAGATCAAGACAACGCCCTCGAGCGGGGTGTTCTTCTTTACCGTCAGTTTACCCCGGCTGTTAGAGTTCCCGTTACGGTCTATCACGTAAGCCGTGTTGCTATCGGCGATATTGTGCGCCTCGTCCTCCATGTTCTCGTTACACTTGATGTCCGTCATCTTGCCGTTGATGATACCGGGATCGATCACCTTTTTCGGGTCGGTTGCCCTCACCGTGAACAGTATCTCCAACGGTACCAGCCACCGGTCAGGGTCGTACGTCTGGTAACTAGCGTCATAATTTTGATTCAACGCCCCCGACACGCTCGATGAATAAGCGAGGTCGAGAGGCGTGTATCTCTTTCGTGTTTTTGCTAAAGCTCTTGCCATGTTATTGTAAGTTTAAGTATCCTTCACTCGTGTTCGTTTTCCCGTTATTGTAAATCCTCGCCTTGCACCACAGCTTGATCGGGACTCCCGCTTCCATGCTCGTGGGGAGGGTGGAACCGTCAACGTGTTGCGTGCTCGTTTTAGAACCGTGCAAGGACTTCCACGAGGCGTCAAAGTCATCGTCTCCCGTCTCGATCCACCATTCCCACTCGTTCACGAGGTCGTTGATGGGCTTGTTCCCGGCCAGCACTTCCGTCGAGACGTCGAAAAGTATATCCAGCCTGTCCCAGAACTCCCATGAACCCGTGCTGCTATACATCTCCATCCTCAAGGTCGTGTCACCGTCAGCAACTTGCCAGACGCTTGAATCGAACCGGGGAGCCTCCATCGTCCCGTCCTCTCCCTCGTGAACGCACGTGTAACGACAATACCCGTCCGTCACTTGATCGTAATAAAAGAAGGGAGCCTTCTCGATCGTCCACAAACCCTTGTAACAGGGCACTCTTTCTTGTGTCACTCCGTCGGCACTTACTTGAAAGACGTTCCCCAGCAAGACCATGTTCTGCCCGAAGAATGTCGCCTTCTGTCTCGCCCGCTCCGGCAATCCCTTGATCTCCGGGATAAGGTCTTTTATCTTCCCGATCAATATATCCCGGTTCTTCCACGTCACGTCGTAAGAGTTCACCCCGGATAACATCTCGATGATTTGATCGTGAGACGACAGGCGGATGCTGTTCTGCCTCGTCTCGTCCGTGAAGTTTCCCCGGCGTCTGAAAGTCATGAGAGGTTGAGGGGGATAAGCCGGGTCTTCCGGATACACCTCGATCGTGTTATCGTTACCCACTTTAGTGATCTCGAAGTAAATTTTCCGGAAACCGTTTTCCAGTTTAAAATCGGTCATGCAAATATCCCCTACCTTTAACTCTCCCGCTCTCACCGATTCCTCTCGTAACACGCATTTGTAATAACCGTTTTCCAATATTTCCACGCTGTCAATCTCTCCCCCTTCAGTAAGAATAACTTCATCCCCGATTAGAGATATTTGATTTACCAAGTACTCTACCACTTCCAAGAATCTTCGCACTTTCAACGTCTCCACCTCCGTGTCAACTCCCACTTTATACCCCGTCAAGCCGGAAACAAAATCTTTAGATTTGAGATAATTCGCCAAAATGGAGATAAATTCCGGGGAATCCGTTTTTCGAAGGGCTTGATCAAACCAATCAGAAAAAGTCTTCCCGTCCCACAACTCACTATCATCCGCAAATTTTGCCCGGATATACTTATCCAAGAATTTCAAATATAATCCTTCCCTCACCAACTCTGTTTTTTTCCAGTACGATGATAAATCAATCTTATCAATCGCCCCCTCTGAAACCGCTTGAGTAATTGCAGCAATCGAAATTCGCCGCCAAGCATTTTCAAATGCGTACTGAACCGGAAGCATCAAATCATCCGCAACTACCGCGATCGGGAATTCAGCCAATCGCGGAGCGAGAAAAGGGATCGAGTCCACCTCCGGGAACTCTAATAAATGAGGTAAATCATCCCTATTACGAGTAACAACATCATATTTTGTCTGTTTTGAATAAAAAAATTCAAACGTGAAATCGTTCAACGAGTTTTTTGTAAAACCATTCTCCGACTCACGTAAATATATCCGTCTCAAAGCCCCAGCAACATGATAACGTTGTTTTGACACGAAAAAGCTTCGTAACCATCTAGCATAATCAATCGAAGGTATGAACCCCGTATTTTGCTCGCAAGAAAAATTCAAATCAATATCACTATCGGTCGATTCCTCCAATACCGTTGTTACCGTTCCTTCTGTCTGAATCTTTTCCGTAAATCTTCCGGTAAAAACAACAGAATCAATTCCTCCCAACGTGTTTTCAAACAAGTACATGTTCGTCTCTGTATTCGACTGACTCAATATATAACGCTGCACGTATGTTAACCGCTGCCCAGCCTCATTTTCAACCCAAACATCATAACATCCCACAACTCGGTCGAATTTACCCGATATTTTCAAGTAAGAAACATCTACCGTGTACAGATTCCCCGCCTCCAAAGCTAACAACGTTTCATTTGCTGATCCATCTGCGAGATAAACTGTCATTTTTATTAAACACGCTACCATCGCGTAATATGACACGTATTCCGGCTGATGCATCACGATTCTTTTCTCCTGAGGTTGTAATGTCAACCATTGCGTTTTTAAAAACACGGCGGAACTCTCCGCCACGTTTGATATTCCCCCTTTCACCACGGTAAACTCTATCACGGAATCCTCGATCTCGGCCTTGAATTTTTTTACCGCTAAAGATTGAATAATATAATCTGAATCAGCCCGTGGAATCGATATTGATAAAAAACAATCCACAATATCTTTCATCGATACCCGCACCTCACCCCCTTCCGCCACGTAAACTTCATCCACGATTACCATTCCATCCACGCTCAATTTAAACACGAGAGACTTCGCAACATCTTCTATCACGAAATCATTCATGTTTCCGGCAAAACTTAAAATATCAGGTTGTTGAATTATTTTCATCGCTTTAATTTTACCTCTAAGCTACTTAATAGTCTTATTTTATAAAGGACAATTTAAAGAGGATAGCACCGTACTAGATGCGAAACAATCGAATTTCTATCCAACACTATTTCCTGCTCGTAACACATGTATCTTCTATTCCGGATAACCAGTACACACGAAAAAAAATCCTGCAAATTATCTAAATTTCTAATATCAGGACAAACGTAAAATTCGTGATGTTGTTCCGCCCCGATTAATAACAACGCTCGTTCCTTCACGTACTCGCTTAGACCATCATCAACCCCATTCCACAATAACGAGAATGTTCCATTCTCATCGGACTCGGCGATAGGGCTTGCCACGGGATAATAAAACTCGTAAGACCTTCCCGATCCATCCACCGGTACCGACTTGATCATACCCCGGTAAATAGAAAATCGCAATTCTTTCGAAACCTGCTCCACGCATTCATACCCATCCCCAAACTCCTCTTGAAATGCCGCAAAACGATATTCATACTTGTAATCAGGTTTAACATTCGGCCTCACGAATGTCTTCACGTCCGATGCACCCCCCACGATCGTTGAAATACA
>ENA-UOJO01005448-UOJO01005448.1-human-gut-metagenome-genome-assembly--contig:-P57-NODE-5448-length-10170-cov-39.685418_pt1 | contig 10170 bp, 10 predicted proteins | sample MGYA00242351_ERZ723898 | MGnify/ENA metagenome assembly ERZ723898 | reverse complement strand
CCAAAGCCCCCTAAGCTGCGCGGTCAATCTTTTGACAAGCCGGTAAGGAGCTAGCTGCAACAAAAATTCCCGCTGCCTGCGGCAGAAACAGGGAATTTTTGTTGGGGCCGCGGCCAGCGAGATGCGAGTGCCGTTCAAGGCACGAAGCAGCTGCTGGGAGCCGCAACCCGTCTTGCAGGGCCAGCGCCTTTTGCACTTCTAATATAAACGATTTGCAGTGGTTTGTCAAGTCCAAAGCAATTCCTGCGGTGACTGAGAGGTTTTTTCGGGACAGCTGGCAAACCCGGCAGGGTTTGACTGAGAGGGTTCCCCGCACAACAAAAACCCCGCACACAGTGGTTGCCCATTGTGTGCGGGGTTCTGACTCAGCATTCCGCCAAATCAGCCGTTACCAGCTGCTTTGGTGTACACCTCAAATCAATTCAAATCCGTAGATTCAAATTAATTAATCAAACCCGGGGCAGAGTGACCGCGTAGTTGTCGCCACGAGCGGTAGCATCAGTCAGCTTCAGGCCGATCTTGCTGTCGCCCAGGGTGTAGATAGCTGCCAGGCCGCCGACGACCTGAGCACCAACATTGGACATTGCACGCAGCAGGCCCCAGCCAGCTTCAGTGGTATCGCCCAGCTTCTTGTTGGAGGTCCAGACAGAAGACAGACCATCAACAATAGACGTGGTCACATCGCCGGGCATGTAGTGGCCGCCGAAGACGGTATTCAGCAGACCGGTGGTGTACTTGTTCAGGTAAGCGTTGCCAACCAGGTTGATCAGGTTGGTGTTGAAGTTCTGCCAGTTAGCAGCCTTCATGGCAGGAGCCAGGTAGTCAGCCAGAGAAGCACCACCAACAACGTAGGTCAGTTCGTTTTCTGCAACAGCAGAGAAGTTTGCAGGCATCATCATAATGAATTACTCCCTTCAAAATATGAAAGATATTTTTGTAAGCCACTGTGGTGTGGCTTACTATCCTTGTTCGGATGGCAATAATATACCACACTTTCCAGCAATGTTCAAGCCCTTTTTGAAAAAAAGTGTGAAAACTGTGAAACTGTGTGAATAGATGTGAAATTTTTCTATCAAATTGCTTACAAAAGGTCCCATTTACCCCCGTTTGACAGAAATTTCCAGCCCAAAAACGGATACTGAAAGCCCCCCACCCTGTGCCCCAAAGGAGGCTTGCGCGTGAAAACGGTGCTTTATCTCGACGAGCTGCTGCTGGTGAACTTTGCCCTTGGGGCGGCGCTGCTGCTGGGGGCCGGGCTGCTGGCGGGGCGCAGCTGCACCGGGGCGCGGCTGCTGGCGGGCAGCGGGGCGGCGGCGCTGGCCTCGCTGGGCCTGCTGCTGCCGGAGCTGCCCGGGCCGCTGGCGGTGCTTTACAAAGCGGCCACCTGCTGCGGGGCCGTGGCTGCGGCCTACGGCGTGCCGGGGCGGCGGGGCTTTGCCCGGCTGTGCGGGTGGTACGCCCTGCTCAACCTGCTGCTGGGCGGGGCGGTGCTGCTGCCCGGGGCCCAGAGCGCGAACCTGTGCCTTTACCTGCCGCTTTCCCCCGGGCGGCTGCTGGCGGCCTGCGCGGCGGTGTATGCCCTGCTGCGCGGGGTGGTGTACTGCTTTGGCCGGGCGCAGGGGCGCAGCTTTGCCGCCGTGCTGGTGTGCGGCAGCGCCCGGGTGCCGGTGCAGGCCTTTTGCGACACTGGCTTTGCCGTGCAGGACCCGCTCACCGGCCGGGCCGTGGCGCTGGCCTACTACCCCGCCGTGCGCGGTGCCCTGCCCGGGGCGCTGCAAGCCTTTCTGGACGCCCACTTTGCGGGGCGCGCTCCCCTGCCGCCGCCGGGGCTGGGGGTGCGGCTGGTGCCCTGCACCACCCTTGCGGGGCCCTGCCTGCTGCCCGCCGTGCCGGGGCTGCGCCTGCAGGCCGGCCAGCGGCAGGCGCAGGGCTTCCTCACCGCGTTTTACTGCCCCGCCGCCCCGCCGGACCACTGGACCCTGCTGCTGGGGCCAGAGCTGGCTGAGAGGGTTCACCCCTTATAAAAAGGAGGTCTGATCTATGTTCCACTGGCTGCGCACGCTCTGGCAGGCCTTGTGCGGCGCGCTGCGCCACAGCGGCGGTGCCCACTATGTGACGGGCGGGCCGGGCCTGCCGCCGCCCCTCACCCCCGAGCAGGAAAAAGCCCTTCTGGCCGAGATGGCCGCGGGCAGCGCCGCCGCGCGGGATGCGCTCATCACCCACAACCTGCGGCTGGTGGTCTACCTTGCCAAAAAGTACGAGAGCAGCGGCGTGCCCACCGAAGACCTGATCTCCATTGGCACCATCGGGCTCATCAAGGCCGTGAACACCTACAGCCCGGACCGCTGCATCAAGCTGGCCACCTACGCCAGCCGCTGCATCGGCAACGAAATTCTGATGTACTTACGCAAAAGTTCCAACCGCCGCCAGGAGGCCAGCATCGACGAGCCCCTCAACGTGGACGGCGACGGCAACGAGCTGCTGCTCTCGGACATCCTTGGCAGCGACGAGAACCAGATCAGCCAGCGGCTGGAGCAGGACGCCGAGCGGGCCGTGCTGCGCCGCGCCGTGGCGGCCCTCTCCCCGCGGGAGCGGCAGATCATGGAGCTGCGCTTCGGCCTGGCCGACGGCGTGGAGCGCACCCAGAAGGAAGCCGCCGACGCCCTGGGCATCAGCCAGAGCTACATCTCCCGCCTGGAAAAGCGCATCCTCCACCAACTGAAAGCGCAGCTGGAAAACGAGTAGCCATGCAAAAAGAGACAAAACACAATGTGTTTTGTCTCTTTTTGTGGTAAGCTATTCGTGGCGGCTGCAAAGCTGCCCATCAGGCGCTGTGCCCACAAACGCAGGCGGCTGCTCCTTACCCGTACCCTGGGTGGACCGGGTAAGAGCGAATTTTTTCATTTGGAATCTCGTTCTCCCCGGAATGCTTGAGGGCAGGAAGGGGGGATGCACCATGACGTTTGAACAGGTCGTGCTTCTGCTCACGCTTCTCGGCGGGGCAATCTACGTAACGTTCCAGATTACATGGACTGTTTCTCACAGTGATGACAAAAAGAAAAAATGACCGCCTCTCAACTTCCAATCAGAGCGGTCATTTTTCTTTTTGAATTTTGACATTCTGGTAAGGAGCTAGCCGTTTGCAGGGCCAGCGCCTTTTGCACTTCTAATATAAACGATTTGCAGTGGTTTGTCAAGCCACCGCCCTATTTTTCTGCGCTCTCCTGCCCTGTGCGGGAGGGCGCACAATTTTTTCCACGCATAGTGCCCGGCCGCGGGGGCCATACTTCCGGTGAAGTTTACAGGAACCGGGGGCATGGGGATGTACAACAAAGTGGAGCTGTGCGGCCTGAACACCGCCGCGCTGCCCGTTCTGACCGAGGAAGAAAAGCGCAGCCTGCTGGTGCGCACCCGCGCCGGGGACCGGCAGGCCCGGGAACAGATGGTGGAAGGCAACCTGCGGCTGGTGCTCAGCGTGGTGCAGCGGTTCGCCCAGCGGGGCGAGAACCTGGACGACCTGTTCCAGGTGGGGTGCATCGGGCTCATCAAGGCCATCGACAACTTCGACCCCGCCCAGCCGGTGCGGTTCTCCACCTACGGCGTGCCGATGATCATCGGCGAGATCCGGCGCTTCCTGCGCGATAACAACGCCCTGCGGGTGAGCCGCAGCCTGCGGGATACCGCTTACCGCGCCATGCAGAGCCGCGAAGCGCTGGAAAAGCAGCTGGGCCGCGAGCCCACCATGGACGAGATCGCGCAAAGCGCCGGGCTGACCCGCCGGGAGGTGACCGCCGCGCTGGAATCGGTGGTGGAGCCCATCAGTCTGGAGGAGCCCATCTACACCGACGGCGGCGACGCCATGTATGTCATCGACCAGGTGCGGGACCCGGACGGCGAGGACAGCTGGATCAGCGGGCTGCAGTTCCGCCAGACTGTGGCCGGGCTCACCCCGCGGGAAAAGCGCATCATGGAGCTGCGCTACCTGCAGGGCAAGACCCAGATGGAAGTTGCCCGGGAGATCGGCATCAGCCAGGCGCAGGTGTCCCGGCTGGAAAAGGGCGCGCTGGAGCAGTTCCACCATAAGGGGTAAAAAGGCTTCCCCCTCGGGGGAAGCCTTTTGCCGTTTCACCGTTTCTTTTTGATGTAATACCCAATGCCGATGGCATCCGCCAGCGCCCAGCCGATGGGCACGCTGAGCCAAATGCCGGTGACGCCCAGCGGCGTTGCCGAAAGAAGATAAGCCAGCGCCACGCGGGTGCCCAGCGACGCGATGGTGAGCACCACCGACATCTGCGGCTGGTTCACGGCGCGGTAATAGCCGTAGAGCAAAAACAAAATGCCGATGCCAATGTAGCACGCGCCCTCGATGCACAGGTAGTGCACACCGGCGGCGATGATGGCGCTCTCGCCCGGGTCGATGAAGATGCCCATGAGCGGGGCCGCAAAGGCACACACCAGCACGCTGATGCACACGCAGAACACCGCGCTGCACAGCCCTGCGCTGCGGATGCCCTTTTTGATGCGGTCCGTCTCGCCCGCGCCGTAGTTCTGGGCCACATAGGTGGAGAAGGCGTTGCCGAAATCCTGCACCGGCATGTAGGCGAAGGAGTCGATCTTCACCGCCGCCGCAAACGCCGCCATGATCACCGTGCCGAAGCTGTTCACAAGGCCCTGCACCATCAGGATGCCGAAGTTCATGATGGACTGCTGCACGCTGGTCATCACCGAGAGGTTCAGGATGGTGTCCAGGTTCTTTTTGTCCCAGCGGCAGTCGGCCTTTTTCGGGCACAGCTGCGGGAACTTTTTCAGCGTATACAGCCCGATGCCGATGCCGGACACGAACTGCGAGAACACGGTGGCCCCCGCCGCGCCCTTCACGCCCCACTGCAGCACCAGCACGCACACGAGGTCGAGAATGACGTTCAGCACCGCCGACACCGCCAGAAACACCAGCGGCACCACCGAGTTGCCAATGGCGCGCAGCAGGTTTGCGAAGTAGTTGTACAAAAAGGTAGCCGTGATGCCCAGAAAGATGATGACGAGGTACTCCTTCATCAGGGGTTTGAGCTCACCCGGCACCCGCAGCACCCACAGGATGCCGTCCAGCCCCAGATACACCAGCGCGTTCAGCACCAGCGAGATGCCCGCGATCAGGCTGAACGAGAGGAACACGCTCTGGCGCATGCGGTCTTCTTCCCCGCTGCCGAACTGCATGGAGATGGCCGCGCCGCTGCCCATGCACAGCCCCAGCAGGATGGAGGTGAGGAAGGTCATGAGGGTATAGGACGAGCCCACCGCCGCCAGTGCGTCCGGGCCGAGAAAGCGGCCCACCACCCAGGTGTCCGCAATGTTATACATCTGCTGCAAAAGGTTGCCCAGCATCAGCGGCAGGGCAAAGAGTAAAATGCCCTGCGTGATGGGGCCTTGGGTCATGCTGCGCTGTGTCAATGGTCTGATTCTCCTTTTTTATACCTATTATAATAGGGAGCGATTAAATTTGGTCTGCTCTATGGAAAGGCAGGCCAGCAGGGAGCTTTCTCCGCGAACAGCGGCGGGTTGCGGCACCCAGCATCCGCATCGCGTTCGCTTGCGTCTTGCTGGCCGCGGCCCCAACGGCTCCTCCCTGCTTCTGCCGCTGGCAGCGGTCGTCGCCGCTGCAGAACTCCAGTCCCGCCCCATCAAGCAAAGCTTGCCGGGGCCCCACCCCCAGGTCATTCGCTGGAGAAACTCCCTGCCGTCCTGCCAGAAAAGTTACTGCGCCTCAAACCGTTGCCGATACTCCTTCGGGGTGCAGTGCTTCAGCTCCCGGAAGGTCTTGATGAAGTAGCTGCCGTCCGCAAAGCCGCACTCGGCCCCGATCTCGCCGGTGCGCAGCCGGGTGGAGCGCAGCAGTTCGGCGGCCTTCTCCACCCGGAACTGCTTCACATACTGGATGGGCGTGATGCCCAGCAGCTGCCGGAAGCTGCGCAGGCAGGCGCTCTCGCTCAGGGCCACGCAGGCCGCGATGCGCTCCACCGTGAGCTCCTCGGCATAGTGCTCCTCCACGAAGCGCAGCATCTGCTTCATGCGCTCGGCCGCGATCTGCTCCTGCTGCGACACCTTGACGCCGCCTTCTTCGCACTGCGCGCCCAGCAGCCGCAGCACCGTGGTCAGGCGGTAGCGTGCCTCGTTCTCGTAGTCCGGCGGTTCATCCGCCACGGCCTGCCAGGCGTCCTGCAGGCAGGCAAGGGCTTCGCGCTGCCAGGCGGTGCCGCTGTCCAGCAGGAAAAACGCCGGGGCCCCGGGCTGCAGCAGCGGGCGGATGCGCTTTTGCCAGAAGATGGTGTCCATGCCGCCCACAAGGCGTGGGTGGAACACCCCGGAGTGCAGCAGCGCGTTCCCGCTCTCGGCCTGTTCCACCGCGTGGAGCACCCCGGAGTTGATGAAGACGCCCTGCCCGGTCCGCAGAACGAGCTGCGTCTTGTTCACGTCCACGGTCAGCGGGCCTTTCACCGCAAGGATGAACTCGAACTCCTCATGCCAGTGCCAGGCCACCGAGTAGCTTTTGACGTCCTCCGCGTAGCAGGCAATGGGGAACAGTGCGCTGCCGTGCTGCACCAGCTCCCGCCCTTCACCGTCTGCCACGATGTCCGGAGGGCAGTTGATGCCCCCCGCCGCAGCGCAGCTGGTCTGGAATGCCATGGCCTGTCCCCCCTTTCTGCAAAGTTTCCGGCAATTTCAGAAAGCCGGTTTTGTCGCATAAATCCGGTGCTTTTGTTCTACCTCTTGTGTCGATTTCGTGGTATTATTCTATCAGAAACCATGAGTACAGTATAACACTGTCCGGGAGGGAGCTCAAGTCTATGATCCAGCTTCTTCTGCCCATCATCTATCTCGCGTTCATCAGTCTCGGCCTGCCGGATTCCCTGCTGGGGTCGGCGTGGCCGTCCATGTATCCGCTGCTGGGGGTGCCGGTGTCCTATGCGGGCATCCTGTCCATGATCATCTCCTTCGGCACCATCGTCTCCAGCCTGAACAGTGACCGGCTCACCCGGGCACTGGGCGCGGGCAAGGTGACCGCCATCAGCGTGGGCATGACGGCGGCGGCGCTGTTCGGCTTCTCCATCTCCACGCAGTTCTGGATGCTCTGCCTGTGGGCTGTGCCCTACGGCCTGGGTGCAGGCAGCATGGACGCCGCCCTGAACAACTATGTCGCCCTGCACTACGAGAGCCGCCACATGAGCTGGCTGCACTGCATGTGGGGCATCGGCACGATGGTCAGCCCCATGGTCATGGGCCGGGTGCTGGCAGGCGGCGGGCCGTGGACAGCCGGTTACCGGTACATTGCACTGTTCCAGATCGCACTGACCGCCGTGCTGTTCCTCAGCCTGCCGCTGTGGCAGAAGCGCACCGGTGAAGCTGCCGAGGACGGCACCGCCCCGCAGGCACTGAGCCTTGGGCAGGTGTTTCGCCTGCCGGGCGCAAAAGAAGTGATGCTGTGCTTTTTCTGCTACTGCGCGCTGGAAACGACTGCCGGTCTGTGGGCCAGCAGCTACCTCACCCTGACGCGCGGTGTGGCCGCCGACACCGCCGCCAGCTTCGCCAGCCTGTTCTACATCGGCATCACCGCCGGGCGTGCGGCCTGCGGCTTCCTCACCCTGAAGCTCAGCGACACCCAGATGATCCGTCTGGGCCAGGGCGTGCTGGCCGTGGGCGTGGCGGCCCTGCTGGTGCCCGGGCCGCAGCTGCTGGCGCTGGCGGGCCTTGTGCTAGTGGGCGTGGGCTGTGCGCCCATCTACCCCAGCATCATCCATGCCACGCCGGACCACTTCGGCGCGGACAGATCGCAGGCAGTCATCGGCATCCAGATGGCCAGTGCCTACGTGGGCAATCTGGTCATGCCGCCGCTGTTCGGCCTGCTTGCCAACAACATCACCCCGGCGCTGTTCCCCTTCTATCTGCTGGTGCTTCTGGTGCTGATGGTGTTCATGCACGAACAGCTGGTGCGCAAAACTTCACACTGACATCTCCTATTTCGTATACAGCAAAAGGCTCCCTGTCCGGCACGCAAACCGGGCGGGGAGCCTTTTGTTTTATATGAGTCAAACCATTTAAAACGGCTTCCGCTGCGCTCTAGCCATATTTAGCGGAATTTTCATTTTTAAATTTGCGTTTTGAGCAGCCCGCGGCCGCTCAAAACGCATTTTACGAGTGAAGCGATTCTGTTTTTACAGGATACACCGGCTGATGGCGTTGGCCACGGCGAACAGCTCCTGCTGGCCGATGAAGCCGAACTTCGCCTCGTGCTCGTCCGCAAAGCAGACCGTCAGCTGCGAAGCCTGCATCGGGTCGCCGAAACCGGCCGTCTGGATGCCGAAGTGCAGCACCTTTTTGTACGGCAGCACGAAGATCTGCTGCCGGGTGCCGGTGACGCCCTGCATGTCCACCATGATGATGCGGTGGGTGGTGAAGATCACCTGATCGCGCACCGTTTTGTACGCACCCACCACCTGCTCACCGTCCAGCAGCAGCGCGCGGGCGTTTTTGCAGATGTCCTTTTCCTGAATGCGAATGAGATTCTCCATCGGTTTATCGCGGAATTCCATGGTCATTGTCCCCTTTCCTGCGGATGTTCTGCCCTTATTGTAGCATTCCGGCGGGCCGTTTACAAGGCCGCTCTCGCCTTTTGCGCCGGACTGTGCTATACTGTAGGGCATGAGACTTTGTACGAAATGAGGTTTGCAACACCCATGGAGATCATCATTCATCAGGCGATCCTGCACGTTCTGGACACCACCATGGACGCCCCCGTGCTGAGCGGCAGCGGCATGGAGATGACCGCTGAAAAGACCGCCTATTTTCAGTACCACATCGAAAAACTGCTTGCCAGCGACGATATCCGCCAGTGCCGCCCGCTGCCGGATTCTGCCTTCAAAAATGAGTTGGAGCACAACAAAGACTTCGTGGACCTTTCCTGCCGCATCGCGGGCGTGCTGTTCGACTACATGCACGCCCACACCACCATCCCCGGCGCAGACCTGGCCGTGGTGGATTTTACCCGCGACGGCGAGCCGTGGCTGGGCATCCTGAAGCTGAACTACAAAAACGGCTACACCCACTACACCGAGAATGTGGAGGGTGCCCCGGTGAACTCCATCATCCAGCAGCGGGCCTGCCTGCCCAGCCAGAGCGGCAAGGTGGAGGAAGGCGCGCTGGTCAACCTGACCGATTACTCCATGAAGCTGCTGGAAAAGAAGTTCGACATTGACGGCCGCAAGGAGTTTTACCTTTCCACCGTGGTGTTCCAGTACACCACCGCCCAGCCGGAAAAGAAAAAACTGCAGGCCATTCAGGAAGCCGCCGTGCAGGCCGTGCAGGAGAACTACGCCGACCAGCCCCATGTGGAAGCCCAGGTGGCCATGCTGATCGCGAATCAGGCTGCCGACAACGACAATCAGGTGTCCGTGCAGCAGGTGCGCCAGCAGCTGGAGGAGGAGTATCCTCTTGCGGCCGTGCCGTTTGACGACTATGTGGAGAAAAGCGACGTGCTGGAAGCGCCCGAGCAGCCGGTGACCGTGACGCCTGCCCGCATCCGCCGCATGGAGAGCCGCAGCATCCACACCGCCAACGGCATCGAGGTGAAGATCCCCACCGAGCTGCTCAGTTCGGACAACGAGGTGGAGTTTCTGCACAGCGACGACGGCAGCATCTCGCTGCTGATCAAGAATGTGATCTTGTGAAGACGATTTAGAATTGTCTCCGCTTCGCTCTGACAATATCAGCGGAATTATTATTTTTATTTGCAAAGAGGAAAATCCTGTGGGATTTTCCTCTTTGCTGTTTCACGGGAAGGGGTTGTAAAGGCAACCTGCATTTTGCTGCTGCCGGTCTTGTGACCGTCGCGCAGCGACTATAAACCGGCGGAACAAAAAAGCCATCGTCTTTGCATTTCTGCATCAACGATGGCTTCGTGTTGGAGCGGCCGACGAGGCTCGAACTCGCTACCTCCACCTTGGCAAGGTGGCGCTCTACCAGATGAGCTACGGCCGCATATCCGGTGCATTTATCCCTGCACCCTCCCGCTCTCTTTTAACGGGGCCCCCGCGAAAGCTTGCGAAGCAAGATTTTGTGGGGAAAAGGAGAAAATCTGGTATTCATCACAGAAGTCTTGCTTGCAAGACTTCCCGATGA
>ENA-UOJO01005438-UOJO01005438.1-human-gut-metagenome-genome-assembly--contig:-P57-NODE-5438-length-10190-cov-8.042723_pt1 | contig 10190 bp, 8 predicted proteins | sample MGYA00242351_ERZ723898 | MGnify/ENA metagenome assembly ERZ723898 | reverse complement strand
AAGAATTATAAAAATACTGTAATAAAATTACTTGAAATATATAAAAAGAATTTTATTAGAGAAATAAGATTTAATAAAAAAGAATTACCAGATTTCTTCTCACTAGTTTTACCAAAGATGAGAGAATATATTGATACTTCAAACATAGACACTGAAAAACTAAAAGACTATATACCAAAAGATTTAGATGTAAAAATGTTTTTAGATTTTGATAAAAATAATTACATTATTGCAGAGTTAAAATTTATATATGGTGATATACAATTTAATCCATTGGATTTAGATAATATACCAAAGGTTGCAAGAAATGTAATTCAAGAATCTAATTGTCTAAATATGTGTAGAAAAACAGGATTTTTATTGGACTCAGCCAATAAAAGATTTGTATTAGTAACAGATGATGCTATATATAAGTTTTTATCACAAGATATAAATAATTATACAGAAAAATATGAAGTATTAGTAACAGATAATTTTAAAACAAAAGAGATAAGACAGCCAAAACTTGGAACGGTAGGAGTTAAAATCGAAAATAACTTACTTAATATAGATTTAACAGGTCTAGATTTTGATAGAAGCGAACTAAAAGAAATTTTAGCAAAATACAACTTAAAGAAAAAATATCATAGACTAAAAGATGGTAGTTTTTTAGATTTAGAGCAAAATGATGATATAAAGTTCTTAAATAGTTTAGAATATGGAATGGAAGTAGATTATAAAGATTTAGAAAAAGGAAAAATAAGAGTTCCTGTGTATAGATCTTTATATTTGAACAAATTATTAGAAAATGTTAAAAATGTAGAAATCCAAAAAGACAAAGAATATAAAGAGATTGTAAATAATATTGACGAACGTGAATATGATGACGAAATAACTCCTCCAGTAGGATTAAATTGTACATTAAGATATTACCAAAAGGTAGGATATAAATGGCTAAAAATATTAGATGATTACAGACTAGGTGGTATTTTAGCAGATGATATGGGGCTTGGTAAAACTGTTCAATTAATTTCACTATTATTAGATTATAAGGCGAATGCAAAAGTAAAATTGCCATCAATAGTAATAACACCAAGTTCGTTGGCATTAAATTGGAAAAGTGAAATAGAAAAATTCGCGAAAGATATAAAAGTTTTAGTTATTAGAGGGACTTCGGAAGAAAGAGAAAAACAAATAAATCAAATTCCACAATATGATTTAGTTATAACATCTTATGATTTATTAAAAAGAGATATGGAAGTTTATAAAAGAAAAGATATATTATTTAAATTCCAAATTGCAGATGAAGCACAATATATAAAAAATAGTAATACACAAAATGCTAAATCATTAAAAACAATTAATGCACAAACAAAATATGCACTAACTGGAACACCAATAGAAAATTCTTTAGCAGAGTTATGGTCTATATTTGATTATATAATGCCAGGTTATCTATTTACATATAAAAAGTTCAAACAATTATACGAAATCCCAATAATGAGGGATAATGACCAAGAGGCAATGGAAAAATTAAAAATGATGATAGAACCTTTTGTACTTCGTAGAGTAAAGAAAGATGTACTAAAAGAATTACCAGAAAAGAGCATAACTGTATTAAATAATGAAATGCAAGGGGAACAACTAGAGATTTATTTATCATATCTAGCGCAGGCTAAAAAAGAAGCAATGACTGAAATCGAAGGAAATGGATTCGAAAAATCTCAAATTAAAATTTTGGCATTATTAACTAGATTAAGACAAATATGTTGCCATCCATCATTATTTTTAGAAAATTATATGGGTGAGAGTAGCAAATTAACACAATGCATAGAGATTGTTAAAGATGCTATCGCAGGAAGACATAAAATTTTAATTTTTTCTGGTTATACATCTATGCTTAATATAATAGAAGGAAATTTGGCAAAAGAAGGAATTAGTTATTATAAATTAACAGGTCAAACAAAAGTTGATGAAAGAGTAAAATTAGTAAATGATTTTAACAATAATCCTGATGTAAAAGTATTTTTGATATCTCTTAAAGCAGGAGGAACAGGATTAAATTTGATTGGTGCAGATATGGTTATTCATTATGATCCATGGTGGAATATGTCTGCCGAAAATCAAGCAACAGATAGAGCTTATAGAATTGGTCAAAAGAATAATGTACAAGTTTATAAACTTATAACCAAAAATTCTATAGAAGAAAAAATTTACGAACTACAGGAAAAGAAATCTAAACTTATAGATAATATGCTTAGTACTCAAACAACCTTTATTAATAAACTTAATAAGGATGATATTATGGAATTATTTAATTAGTTTAGAAGAAAGAATAAAACTAATATGTGTAAGCTTTTGTCTTACACATATTGTGTTTGGAAAGGAAAATGATGAAAGATTTTATAAATGTAATAGGTGGAGGATTAGCAGGAACAGAGGCTGCATATCAAATCGCAAAAAGAGGAATAAAAGTTAAGTTATATGAAATGAAGCCAAATAAATATTCACCAGCACATGCAAACCAAAATTTAGCAGAAATTGTGTGCAGTAATTCTTTTAAATCAAATCTACATACAAATGCTTGTGGATTGCTAAAAGAAGAATTAAGAGCTATGGATTCATTGCTTATAAGAATAGCAGATAACACCGCTGTCCCAGCCGGTCAGGCATTAGCAGTTGATAGGGAAATATTTGCAAAGAAAGTTACAGAAGCTATTAAAAGCAATCCGAATATAGAAGTAATAAATGAGGAAGTAGTAGATTTAGAAAAATTAATAGAAGAGGCAATTACGATTGTTGCGACAGGGCCATTAACAGCTGATGAATTAGCTAAGAATATTTCTAAGATAACTGCACAAGATAAGTTATATTTCTATGATGCAGCTGCTCCAATAGTTACAAAAGATAGTATTAATTTTGATATTGCTTTTTGGGGAGATAGATATGAACAGGAAAGAGAAAAAGATGAAGAAATAGAAGAGTGGAAAGAAAGACTAAAAAATACAAAAGATAAACAAAATTATATAAATCTACCTATGAATAAAGAAGAATATGAGAACTTTTATAAGAATTTAATAGATGCAGAAGTAGTAGAACTTCATCAGTTTGAAAAAAGAGAGATATTTGAAGGATGTATGCCAATAGAAATTATGGCAAAAAGAGGAGAAGATACATTAAGATTTGGTCCATTAAAGCCAGTTGGTTTTACTGATCCAAGAACTGGAAAAAGACCATATGCATTAGCTCAATTAAGGCAAGATGATACAGAAGGAAATATATTTAACTTAGTTGGATTTCAAACCAATTTAAAATATGGGAAACAAAAACGAGTATTTTCTATGATACCTGGATTGGAAAATGCTGAGTTTGTAAAATATGGTGTAATGCACAGAAATACTTTTATAGATTCGAGTCATTTATTAACTAATACATATAAAATGAAGAGTATCAAAAATTTATATTTTGCAGGGCAAATTACAGGTGTTGAGGGATATGTAGAATCAATTTCTTCTGGTCTTATGGCAGGTATAAATGCTGCAAATGAATTTAACGGAAAAAAAGAATTTATTTTACCTATCGAAACTATGACCGGAGCTTTAGCAAATTATATTTCTACTCCAAATGAAAAATTTCAACCAATGAATGCTAATTTTGGAATAGTTCCAGGATTAGAAAAAAGAATAAAAGATAAAAAAGAGAAATATAAGATATTAGCTGATAGAGCTATTTCTAAGTTAAAAGAAATAATACAAAAAAGAAACGACATTTAAGTCGTTTCTTTTTATCTTTCGCCTTGTGAATGTGATTGTTGTTGTTCGTTTTGAATTCTTTCATTATATTCTTTAATAACTTTAGCATAAGCATCTTGTCCGATTTCTGTTCTGTAAGCATCTGCAAAGTTATTAGTTGTATCTATTACTTTAGCTTGTGTAAGTGTTCTGGTGTCATCTGGTCTTTTAAACACTCCTTTAAATGGCTTTGGTTTGTCATGAACCCAATTAGATAAACCTTTGCCTAATCCTTTAAAGAATCTTTTAGCTTTAGAAAGAAGTCCTTGACCTTTATATGTTTTCTTTTCTTCTAGTTCTGCTTCTCTATCTCTTCTAATTTGAGCTAAATCTTCATCTGCATATCTTATATAGCTTTGTAATGCTTCTATTTGAGCATCTTTTGATTTTATAGAATCGCTAGCTTTTGTCTTTATATCACTAAAACTAGCATTAGACTTAGGATCTGTATATAAAGCAATATTATGCAATATAGAAGTATCATCATTAAAATCAATAGTCATATCTGCTGGAAGTCCTAATTCAGTTTTATGATCTGTTATATATTTTTTGAAAGAGTTACCTTTTGATGTAATTCTTCTTTGAATTGTAGCTACTTCATCGTTAAATACTTTTAATTTTGCTTCTCTTTCTTTTTTTGCTTGGTCTGACTCACGTCCTCTAGTACCTGGTTTTACATGAGAATATTTATTTACATAGCTTTCTAAAAGAGCTAAAACAGCTTTATCATCGTCAATTGATAAATAAGATTTTAATTTAGAATCATTTTCAGCTAAAGCTTCTATTTTACTGTATAAAGCAAGTTCCATAGTTGGTGCTGTTTTTTCTTGCTCTAATCCTAATAAACGGTTTTGTGATTGTGTTTTAATTTCATCTCTTAAAGATTTTTTAAAATCAAAATTTGTATTAAGATCATCAATATATTTATCTAAAGTTTGTGAAGCTGTTTGAATTTCTTCTTTTGTTTTATACAAAGTATTGGTTTTTAATGTACGAAGTTGATTTTCTATTGCAGTGATTTGACTATCTATTGATGCAGTTTGTGCATTTCTTTCATCTTCTGTTAAAAATGCACTAAAAAGAACTAAATTAGATTTTTGTGTTCTTAAAGCACCTAGTTCTTGTTCACATCTTTCTACTTCTGTTCTAATATGCATAATTGCATCTAAGTTATTTCTTATATCTGAAAAATCTGATTTTTTTGTAGAATATTCAGTACTAAATTCGGAAAATTCTCTTGCCATAAATATTGCCTCTATATGAGGCTTCACCATCCTCTCTTAAATATTTTATTATTTAGATAAAATTTCATCGCATTTTTTTATTAATTCGTCTACTTCTAAAGAAAGCTCATTTAAAGAAAGCTTATATGTAGCTAATTCTTTAGGTGACATTTTTTGTAATTCTTCTTTAGTTGGTAATTTTTTTTCTTCCATAATTATGTTTATCTTAGCTTAAAACCAAGATATCCTCCTCTCTTTAGTGATTAAACACTATATTAATTATACTAGATAAGGTAAATAATGTCAACAATTTTTTATGTAAAGTAAACGAAAAGAACCTACTAACAGTAAGATTAAGAAGAAAAAATAGAGAATTTGACTAATTTTACATAATGAGGTATAATAATAGGTACATTAAAAGAAGTTGGAGGTAGACGTCATGTCAAAAAACGTTAAACGGTTACTCATTGTAGCAGCTATTGTACTGGTGGGAGTTATCCTTGTTGTGTCAGGAACTATTTCAATCAATGCAGTAAATCTGCTGAACTGGTTCAAAGATGCTGGCCAGTGGATTTGGGCTAGATTAGCTCCGATTATTCCACTCAAGGAAATCTTGTGTTTCCTTGCTGGCGTTGCTGTGACTGCGATTGTCGTAGCTATACGCAATAGCAAGAAATAACACAAATACCACCAGGAACGAGAGAGCAAGAGACCGAGGGGGCGATGCACATGCATCGCCTTTCTCCATGCTTATAAAACAGAAGTAAACATAAATATTTACAAATTCTAGGAAATATGATATAATTAATTAGTCAAACAAGACCGTATAACATTAATAGGAGGTTATAATGTATGAAGAGAAATCAGAGTCAGTCCCCAATGCAGCAAAATGCTGGTCAGTCAGCGGGTGGTTCTCAACAGAGAACTTCTGAAAAAGCACGCCGTAGAAAGCGCAAGTGCGCAGGCGTGAACTATGCTCGAATGGTACTTGGGGTGATTGCAATTGTTTTTGTGATTGTAATCACTGGGGTACAGGCATCAGGCTGGGAAGCAATTAATGATGCACTATTCGGACATATCACCGCTTTTGAGGTGATAAGACAAGCTGTAATCGTAATCTTAAGTATATGCGTTGGATGGTGGATAAAAAAGCCATATAAGGTATATATTAAGGGGAACGAAAAGCAGAAACGTTCTGAAGCAGATGAACAGAAAGCTGAGGAATAACGAGGGGGGAGTGTAAAAGGGCAACCTTATACACTCTCTTATTCGTTGTATAAATTGTTTCGAAAATTTATTTAGGTATATTAATATAAAAAATACTGTCAATATCTTGAAAAAAATACATACAAATACTACCTAAAATATTGACAGTATTGGTTTTTGATGATAAAATAATTCACGCTAGTGTATTATGCACGAATAGGCATATATAAAATATAGGAGGTGAAATTTAAGTGCCAACAATTAATCAATTAGTAAGAAAAGGAAGAAAAACATCAGTAACAAAGTCAACAGCTCCAGCATTGCAACATGGTTACAATTCTAAAAAGAATAGACAAACTAACCATAGAGCACCACAAAAAAGAGGAGTTTGTACAGTAGTTAAAACTGTAACACCAAAGAAACCTAATTCAGCATTAAGAAAAGTTGCCAGAGTTAGACTTTCTAATGGTTATGAAGTAACATCTTATATACCAGGAATAGGACATAACTTACAAGAACACAGTGTTGTTCTAATAAGAGGAGGAAGAGTTAAAGACCTTCCAGGTGTTAGATATCATATTATTAGAGGAACATTAGATACAGCAGGTGTTAAAGACAGAATGCAAGGTAGATCAAAATACGGAGCAAAAAAACCTAAAAAATAAAATTTAGGAAAATTTAAAAACTAGTGCTAATAATTACTAATTTAAGGTACTTAAATTTAGAATATATAGCACTATGCGGAAAAGATAAACTTTTCAGAGTACCTAGATACTAAATTAGTATCAAAATAAAATTAAGGAGGGAAGAATAGTGCCAAGAAAAGGATATATAGCAAAAAGAGAAGTTTTACCAGATCCAGTATATAATAGTAAAGTTGTAACAAAACTAGTAAACAATATTATGCTAAATGGTAAAAAATCAGTTGCTCAAAAAATAGTTTACGGTGCATTTGACATTGTAAAAGAAAAAGAGCAAAGAGATCCACTAGAAGTTTTTGAAGAAGCACTAAATAACATTATGCCAGTTCTTGAAGTTAAAGCTAGAAGAGTTGGTGGAGCTACATACCAAGTTCCATTAGAAATTAGACCAGAAAGAAGACAAACTTTAGGTTTAAGATGGTTAGTTAGATATGCAAGAACAAGACATGAAAAAACAATGGCAGAAAAATTAGCCGGAGAAATTATAGATGCTATAAACGGAAACGGTGGAGCATTCAAGAAGAAAGAAGATACACATAGAATGGCAGAAGCTAATAAAGCATTTGCACATTATAAATGGTAATAATAATGCTAAAAAAGAGCATATTAAGAGATATAAAACTTTATAGTAACAATGAGGGGAGGAAATAAAGTTGGCAGGAAGAGCATATCCATTAGAGAGAACAAGAAATATAGGAATTATGGCTCACATTGATGCTGGTAAAACAACAACAACAGAGAGAATACTTTTCTATACAGGAAAAACTCATAAAATAGGAGAAGTTCACGAAGGTGCAGCTACAATGGACTGGATGGAACAAGAACAAGAAAGAGGTATAACAATCACATCTGCTGCTACAACTTGTTTCTGGAACAATAACAGAATAAATATTATTGATACACCAGGACACGTTGACTTTACAGTAGAAGTTCAAAGATCTTTAAGAGTTCTTGACGGTGCAGTTACAGTACTTGCTGCAAAAGGTGGAGTTCAACCACAAACAGAAACAGTTTGGAGACAAGCTGATAAATACCAAGTACCAAGAATGGTATATGTAAATAAAATGGACATCACAGGAGCAAACTTTATGCTATGTGTTGACCAATTAAAAAATAGATTAAAAGCTAATGCTGTACCAATCCAATTACCAATTGGAGCAGAAGATGGGTTTAAAGGTATAGTAGACTTAATCAAGATGAGAGCATTCATTCATAAAGATGATTTAGGAAAAGAAATAGAAGAAACAGATATTCCTGAAGATATGAAAGACTTAGCTCAAGAATATCATGATAAAATGATAGAAGCAGTTGCTGAACAAGATGAAGAATTAATTATGAAATACCTAGAAGGTGAAACATTAACAGATGAAGAAATTAAAAAAGGTTTACGTGCAGGAACAATTGCAAACACAATAGTTCCAGTAACTTGTGGTTCTTCATATAAAAACAAAGGTGTTCAAGAATTATTAAATGCAATAGTTGATTATATGCCATCACCATTAGATATACCACATATCAAAGGTGTTGACGAAGATGGAAACGAAGTAGAAAGAAAAACATCTGATTCAGAACCATTTGCAGCTTTAGCATTTAAAATTGCTACAGACCCATTTGTTGGAAAATTATGTTTCTTTAGAGTATATTCAGGAACATTAGAATCTGGTTCAACAGTATTAAACTCAAATAAAGATAAGAAAGAAAGAATCGGAAGAATATTACAAATGCATTCTAATCACAGAGAAGATATAGATAAAGTATATGCAGGAGATATTGCTGCAGCAGTTGGACTAAAAGAGGTTACAACTGGAGATACTTTATGTGATATCGATCATCCTGTTATATTAGAATCAATGGAATTCCCAGAGCCAGTTATTGATATTGCTATCGAACCAAAAGACAAAGTAGCACAAGAAAAAATGGGTATAGCATTAGCAAAACTAGCAGAAGAAGATCCAACATTTAAAACATATACAAACCAAGAAACAGGACAAACAATCATCGCTGGTATGGGTGAGTTACACCTAGACATTATCGTAGACAGATTAAAGAGAGAATTTAAAGTTGAATGTAATGTAGGTAAACCACAAGTTGCTTACAAAGAAACAATCAAAAATAAAGTTAGAGTTCAAGGTAAATTCATTCGTCAATCTGGTGGTAAAGGACAATATGGTGATGTTTGGTTTGAAATGGAACCATTAGAACCAGGAAAAGGAATAGAATTTGAAAGCAAAATCGTTGGTGGAGCTGTTCCAAAGGAATATATTAAACCAATCGAACAAGGTTTAAGAGAAGCAGCTGAAGGTGGATATTTAGCTGGTTACCCAGTTATAGATTTCAAAGCTACATTAGTAGATGGATCTTACCACGAAGTTGACTCTTCAGAAATGGCTTTCAAAATTGCAGCATCTATGGCATTCAAAGAAGGATGTAAACAAGCAGGTGTTGTTATCCTAGAACCTATTATGAAAGTAGAAATAACAGTTCCAGAAGAATATATGGGAGATGTTATTGGAGACGTAAACTCTAGACGTGGAAGAATGGAAGGTATGGAGGGAAATGACGGAATGCAAGAAATTCACTCATTTATTCCATTATCAGAAATGTTCGGATATGCTACAGATTTACGTTCAAAAACACAAGGTAGAGGAACATATTCTATGGAACCATCACACTATGAAGAAGTTCCAAAATCTGTATTAGAACAAATTGTAGCTTCAAGAGGAAAGAAAAGCGAATAATATTTAGTAATATACTTGATTTTTTAAAGATTATAGTATAAAATGATGTTCGAAAAATAAATGCGTCAAAAAGAAAATAAAATATAGAGATGTAAAATCTCAAAAAATTAAAGGAGGAATAAAAATGGCTAAAGAAAAATTTGTTAGATCAAAGCCACACGTTAACATTGGTACAATCGGACACGTTGACCATGGTAAAACAACAACAACAGCAGCTATTACAAAATATTTATCATTATTAGGAAGAGCTAACTTCGAAGCATATGATGCAATCGATAGTGCTCCAGAAGAAAAAGCAAGAGGAATCACAATTAACACAGCTCACGTTGAGTATGAAACAGAAAACAGACACTATGCACACGTTGACTGCCCAGGACACGCAGACTACGTAAAGAACATGATTACAGGTGCTGCTCAAATGGATGGTGCTATCTTAGTTGTTTCTGCAGCTGATGGACCAATGCCACAAACAAGAGAACACATCTTACTTGCAAGACAAGTTGGTGTTAAATATATCGTTGTTTACTTAAATAAATGTGATATGGTAGACGA
>ENA-UOJO01005436-UOJO01005436.1-human-gut-metagenome-genome-assembly--contig:-P57-NODE-5436-length-10192-cov-10.170563_pt1 | contig 10192 bp, 7 predicted proteins | sample MGYA00242351_ERZ723898 | MGnify/ENA metagenome assembly ERZ723898 | reverse complement strand
CTCAAAGCGACGCAGCATCTTGTTGCTGTCGGAGGTATGCAGAATTTCAGCTATCCAAAGTTGGCGGCGGAAACAGGAATCAACGCACCGACGGTGTATGAGCATTACAGGAACAAAGAAGCTTTGCTCACCGCCTGCTTCCTGTCCATCGACGATGAAATTGCCCGCAAAATTGCCAATGCACCGAAAAGCTTATCCGCCGGAGTAAAGGATTTGCAGAGCTTAGACGATCTCTGCTGGCTGCTGTGGCTGCCGTACTGGAACTACTTGACTGCCGATTATGACCGCACCCTTTTTTACTGGCACTTCTGCAATTCGGAATATTACACACCGGCAGTTGTTCAGCTGCGTATGCAGAACGGAAAAGCGTTTTGGGAGCTTGTGCAATCGGTCAATGGGTTGTCCCCGTTTTCTGAAAGGTGCAATCTGGAAATGCTGGTTTGGAATCTCCTTGACAACACGGTGGCAATGGCTGCCAAGGTACTTAGGGGTGTTTATCCAAACGATGAGGTCAATGTAAACACCGTGTATCATATGGTTTTTCAGCCGGTGTTCTCCGTGTTCGGACAAAATAGCGGCGATGAAAAACAAAGCAGACGGCAAATAACCGCCGACCGCTTCATACAGCAGAACATTTAGCAAATTTTTAAGTAAAGGAGTGAGCCTAAGTGGAACAGAAAAAGAAAATCAAAAGTATTATCATCGTTCTTGCCTGCCTGCTCGGACTTAGCCTTTTAGCCCTCGGCGGCACGCTCATATACAACAAAATAGCGAACACCGCCTCTGCCACCGTGACCGTGCCGGATAATCTGATTACCCCGGACGAGGATACGAGCAATCCCGATAACAGCGAAAGCCAAGCACCGGACAGCAGCGAGAGCAACAGCCAAGCACCGAACCGCTCCGATACGCAAGCGCCGCGCAGCTCCGCCGATGCTTCTTTCTCCGCCGTGACTCCCACGCAAAACACGACCGCCGAAGTAAAGAAAGCAGCGACCATAGAACTGTATAACAAGCAGCCGGAGGAAAACACGGCGTTTGCAGTGGGCAATATGTTCCCCGGCGACAGCGAAACGAAATACTTCCGTGTGCGGGTATCCTACCACGATAAAATCACCGTGCATTACAAAGCCACCGTCCGCCCCGGCTATGAGAAATTAGCCGAAGTGATGAAGGTGCGGGTCAAGCTGCTCTCAACGGACGAAACGATGTATGACGGACTTATGCGGGATATGCCCGAAAGTCTGACGCACAAATTGGCGTCCCAAAAAACCACCACCGACGAGCTGTACTATGAAATCACGGCTTATTTAGATACAAGCGTAGGCAATGACTATCAGAATAAGGACTTGATTGCCGATTTCAAATGGTGGGTCGAGGAAACGGGAAATCTTGACGATCCCACGATAACAGGCGACACCTCAAGCATTGTGCTGTGGGCGATGCTTGCCGCTTGCTCCGGTAGCATGATAATCCTTTTGCTTATAACCCGTAGGCGCAAGGAGGATAAGAAAAATGTCTGAAACCAAAACCGCTAAAAGGCTGACGGGCGGCATTATCGCCATTATCATCCTTGCCGTTTGCCTTTGCATAACCACCTTTGCCCTTGTATATGCTTCCGTTTCCGTTGAAAATAACCGCTTCCACACGGGCGAGGTCAAAATCAACCTCAACGACGGAAAGCCCGTCATTCAGAAACACGAATTTATCTTCGAACCGGGAATGACGGTCGTAAAGGACTTCTTCGTTGAAAACGACAGCACTTGGGATGTGTATTACCGCATATATCTTGATAATGTATCAGGCGGTCTTGCCGATGTGCTGACCGTTACGATAAAAGACGGCGATAAGGTTTTATACTCCGGCACGGCAAACGAACTGACAAAGCAGAATGTCGCCGCCGCCGACGATACCCTTAAAATCGGGCAGCGCCGCAATTTGACAGTGGTGTTCCACTACCCCGAAAGCAGCGGCAATGGCACCCAAAACCTCGACCTCACCTTTACGATGTGCGCCGAAGCAACGCAAACGAAAAACAACCCGAATAAACTGTTCGGGTAAAAAGGAAAGAACCGGTCAATGCAAACACCCGACACAGAAACCGACAAATGCGCTTGTTGCGGATGCGATACCGGCATCCCGAAGGATACGCCGATTTCCAACCGAAAATATTATATCCAAAGCAGCGGGCTGCTTTGCAACAAATGGCATGCGGAAATTATATACCCATAAATTCGAGGATGAAACCATCGTTTCCTCGGTGAAATGAACGGGCTGATCCGGAGGAGTCGGGAATGAAGTCGTAAGGAGCAAGCAAATGAAAGCGTTAAAAATAATCCGAAGTATATTTGTGTGGCTGATGGTGGCTCTCGCCGTTTTTATGATGATATTCACCGTTATTTCGGTATCCACCTTTGACCGTGCCGACCGCAATCTGTTCGGCTATAAGGCGTTTATCGTCCTGTCCGACTCCATGAGCAAGACCGACTTCAGCGCAGGCGACTTGGTACTGGTGAAAGAGGTCGACCCCTCCACTCTCAAAGAGGGCGACATCATCGCCTATACCTCGCAGAATACCTCCAACTACGGCGAAACCGTAACCCATAAAATCCGCAAGCTCACCACCGACGCAAACGGCGAACCGGGCTTTGTTACCTACGGTACGACAACGGATACCGACGATGAAACAATTGTAACTTATCCGTATGTACTTGGTAAATATCAAGGCCGTATCCCGAAGGTGGGTGCATTTTTCCAGTTTCTTAAAAGCACTCCCGGCTATATCGTCTGCATCCTCGTGCCTTTCGTGGCGTTGATTTTAATTGAGGGCATCCGCTGTATCAGTCTGTTCCGCAAATATAAGGCAGAACAGCAGGCGGAGCTGCAAGCCGAGAGGGACAAGATCGAAGCCGACCGTGCCGAAACACAGCGTATGATGCAGGAGCTGCTGCAAATGAAAGCGCAGATGGCGCAAAACGGCGGCGAAACGCCGCAAACGGACGAAACGCCGAAAACGGACGAAACACCGAAAACGAACGAAACGCCAAAAACGGACGAAACGCCGAAAACAGACGAAACACCGTCCGACACCACTACGGTGTAATCACGGGGAATCCGTGTTTACATATTACCATTGAAAATATTGAATAAGGAGGTAAAACAACAATGACAAGTAGTAAATCTACCAAGCGGGCATTGATTTCCAGCACACTTGCTATCCTTATGTGTGCTGCAATGCTCATCGGAACCACCTTTGCGTGGTTCACCGACACCGCATCTACCGGGGTCAATAAGATTGTGTCCGGCAATCTGAAAGTGGATATTATCGGCGCGGACAGCGATTCTCATATTGAGAAGCTGAACTTCACCAAAGCTGCTACGACGGATGCAGAAGCTGGCGCAGAAATTCTTTGGGAGCCGGGCTGCCGCTATCTGACCGAGGGCTTTAGAATTGCCAACAAGGGCAATCTGGCTTTGACGTGGAAAGCACAGGTCAACACGGGCGCTACCGCTGCTAATGAGGGTAATTTCGATCTGCTGGATGTTATTGACTTCTATCTGGTGAAGGGTACTGGTGAGAGCCAGACAGAAACTCCGCTTAACGAGTTCACCGGCAATCTGAAAAAGACCGAAACCAGCGATGTATATTACATCAAGGGCGTGATGAAGACCACCGCCGGCAATGACTATCAGGGTCTGACGCTGAATGGCATCACCATCACTGTCTACGCCACTCAGGACACTGTGGAGAGCGACAGCTTCAACAATACTTACGATGCGGGTGCCAAAGAGGATGAGTTCCGTCAGGGCGTAACCATCAGCGGCATCGCCGGCGTAGCCGAATCTTATGACACGATTCAGGACGCGTATGAAGCTGTCAAGGCTATGCTGATTGCAAACAGCGGCCTTGTTGAGCAGCCGCTGAGCGAAGAGGCCTTCAATGCGTTCTTCACTGATGGCGGTAAGATCACATGGACGATCTACGGCAATCAGAAAGTGACCGATAACCGTATGTTCTCCTTCGGGCGTGCAGCCAACCGCTTTGGCGAGAACCGCCACATCACGGAGATCAACATTGTCGGCGGCAACAGCAGCGCAGCTCTCGACCTTACCGCAGTCAACGGCACATTTGCTCTGCCTTACAACTGGTGGAATGTTGAGGAAAGTGTCAACACCGCCCTCAAGTGCAAGAACATCACCTTCAACGGCATCAAGTATATGCCCTCCGCTACCTATCAGTGCACCCTGCATCCGACCACCTATGAGTTCGACGGCTGCACCTTTAATGGCAATCTGTACAGCTACCAGAACTTCGATGTGAACATGACCATCAAGAACTGCACATTCAACGCTCCCGCCGACACGCAGTATGCATTCATGGCTCAGGGCAAGGGCGGTACGATCACGCTGGACAACAACGTGTTCAACAACTATACCCGCGGCATCAACTTTGAGCGCGCCACCGCTGATTTTGTTATAACCAATAACACTATCCGCAGCACCGTCAGCGAGCCGGATCGTGGTGCTATTCAGCTGACGGACGGCAAGTCCTTCGTTGTGACCGGAAACAAGGTGGACGTCAATGCCGGTAACGCATTTTGGTTCCATAATGCTGCAACCAACGGCAATGTAACTTACACGATTAGCAATAACGATGTCAAGGCACCGTATATCGGTTATTCCGGCGTTACTACATTTGATGTCAATACGAAGATCACTTCTTCCGGCAACAAGTTCAACAGCACGGATACAACCAAGTGCATGAAGAAAGGTGCAACTGTTGCGGAAGCGACAAATCTTACGGCTATCCGCTGATTTTTCAAGCCCTCTCCGCCCGTCGCGGCGGAGGGGCAATCAAAGGGCATAAGATATGCTTGTGTCTTTTGATTGCCTTGGTGTAATCACGGGGAATCCGTGTTTACATATTGCCATTGAAAATATTAAATAAGGAGGAAAAACAGCAATGACAAGCAAATCTACCAAGCGGGCATTGATTTCCAGTACACTGGCTATCCTTATGTGCGTGGCAATGCTCATCGGCACCACCTTTGCGTGGTTCACCGACACCGCATCTACTGCGGTAAACAAGATCCAGGCAGGTACTCTGAATGTAGACATCGTTGACAAGAACGGCAATTCTCTCGACGGTAAATCTCTCAGCTTTAGGAATGTTAAGGGCGACACCGACATTCTGTGGGAGCCGGGCGCAACCTTTAATCTTGATTCCTTCAAGATCGTAAACAAGGGCAACCTTGCTTTCAAGTACAAGGTTATCATCAGCGGTGTTAACGGCAACGCAAAGCTGCTCGAAGCTATCGACTTCTTTGTTAAAATCGGTGATGCCGAAAAAGTTGCTCTTGCTGATTGGGATGGCATTCTGCTGCCCGAAGGCAAAACAGCTACCACCGATAACGAAGTTGTCGGCGCAACCGATCTCATCACTATTTCCGGTACAATGAAGAAAGAAGCCGGCAACGAGTATCAGGGGCTGTCCATCGACGGCATCGGCATCACTGTTGTAGCTACTCAGTATACATACGAGTACGACAGTAAGGATAACACCTATGATGCAGATGCAGACAATGACACTGCTTTCTACACTCTTGCTGAGTTCAATGCTCTGACCGAGATTCCCGAGGGTGTCAAGGTAGCATATGTTAATCTGAACGGTGCTTCCCTCGAGGGCGGCCTCACCATCGGTAATGCGAATATCGCAGACCACTATGCTTACACTGATTGGAATAGCGATGTCGCACCCGCTGGTTATCCCCATAAGACAAATATAGATAACAGTACAACGCACGAAGGAGATAAAGTCCGCTACATCTACTCCACCGGTAAGCCTGCGGCTGATATCATTCTGATTGGCTCTGTAACTGGCGCAAAAGACACCGGAGGTTTCAATGCAGGTTCCATTACGCTGAAAGTTCCCGATGCGGCAAATGTGATTTTTGAGAAGGTAAACTTTGGCGCCGGTCAGATGGCAATGAGTATGTGGACGGAATCTCATGTAGCGTCTATGACGGTTCCTCACCGTGTTGCCAGCGTGACCTTTGACGGCTGCACCTTTAACGGCAACTGGATTCAGAATGGTGCTTTTGGTGCTGATGAAATGGTCGTGAAGAACTGCACCTTTAATGTGCATGAAAATACGGGCTACAAAAACAACTCCAACCCCATTTGGATTCAGAACCTTGGGCGGTGCAATGTGACCATTGAGGGCTGCACCATTAACGCTGTCCGTCCCATTAAGCTTTGGGAGGGTACCGCCAGCGGTAGTGTAACCATCAAGAACAATACATTCAATATGAGTAACTTTGTAGATGCAACGGGCGGAGATGCCTATAAGAATGTTGCTGTGATGTTCTGCGGTACCACCGAACAGGTAAAGCTGGGCAATGTTGAGATCACCGGCAATACTGTTACCGGCAGTGCAACAGGTTTCGTTTGCTTCTATGACAACAGCACGCAGCATCCGTCTATGGCTGACGGCGCGACTTTCAAGCTGTCTGGCAACACCCTTAACGGTGCTAAGGAATCTGTCATTTGGAAAACTAACACAGAGTGGAAGCCTTCCTATGTTAATCAGTAAGAAAAAATAAACTTTTCAAGTCCTCTCACCCTTCGGGGTGAGGGGCAATCAAAGGGCATAAGATATGCTTGTGTCTTTTGATTGCCTTGGTGTAATCACGGGGAATCCGTGTTTACATATTGCCATTGAAAATATTAAATAAGGAGGAAAAACAGCAATGACAAGCAAATCTACCAAGCGGGCATTGATTTCCAGCACACTGGCTATCCTTATGTGTGTTGCAATGCTCATCGGCACCACCTTTGCGTGGTTTACCGACACCGCATCCACCGGTGTCAACAAAATTGTGTCCGGCAATCTGAAAGTGGATATTATCGGTGCGAACATCGATTCTCATATTGAGAAGCTGTACTTCACAAAAGCTACCGGTGCAGAAGGAGAAAATCTTCTCTGGGAGCCGGGTTGCCGCTATCTGACCGAGGGCTTCAGAATTGCCAACAAGGGCAATCTGGCGCTGAAATGGAAGGCTGAAATCAACAAGGATAACATCGTTGACGGCAAGGCGGCTCCTACCGCCAAGGACGGCAAGAGCCTGTTGGATGTTATCGATTTCTATGTTGTAACAAAGGCAGCCGATGGAACAGAAACAGCGGTCGCAATTGAAAACTTCACCGGCAAGCTGGCGGCGAATGTTGGAAAGAGCGAAACCTATTACATCAAGGGTGTGATGCAGACCACTGCCGGCAATGACTATCAGGATCTGACGCTGGACGGCATCACCATTACCGTTTACGCTACTCAGGATACTGTTGAGAGCGATAGCTACGACAATCAGTACGATAAGTACGCGCAGTATGGTGAGCGTACCGTCAAGAATGAGGCTCCCGTGGTAGGAACGAATGGCACCTATGGGCTGGTAGATAGTGGTAGAGACAATATCAACACCAAGAATGTCACCTATAGCATCCCTGCTGGAAATTATGACGGCGGGTTCTATGCTCAGCATTTCGGCATCAACTCCACATTTGATGGTAATGGTTCTACATTCAAGAGCTTCCAGTTAAACTGTGGTTATGTTCCGACTACCGAGGCAAGCACGCTGGTTGTTTCTAACCTCAATGTCAATGGTGATTTGATCATCACTGCAAGCAGCAACAATGTTGTTATCTACAACTGCACCGCAAAACATATCTCTGTACTTGGTGTCAAAAATGATATAACAGTAACGATTGACGGCTGCAAAATCACGGGTACACCTATCGCTAATGTAGTAGGCAATAACAAGTACGGCGTTTATATCACAAGACCCGTTGCAGAAGGTACTGCAAAAGTAAGCATTATCAATTCCGAGCTTTCCAACATCAAGGGTCATGCGATTGCTGTTAATTCCAGTGGTGCAACCTGCGATTTCACTATCACAGGAAATAAGTTTACTAACTATGGATTGGGCGACGAAGCAAATAGAGCTGCCTTTAAGATTTGGGGCGACGGTGTTCTTGCTCCCACATCGAATGTTGGTGGGAATTTGAATGAACAAGCAACCGTTCTTGCAAATGCAATTAAGGCGAACAACACATTTAACACAGGTAATAATTGCGTTGTCGCAGAATTCTATGGCGCAACATTAGGTCTGAACTAAAATGCAAGTCCTCTCCACCTTCGGGCGGAGAGGCAATCAAAGGGCATAAGATATGCTTGTGTCTTTTGATTGCCTTGGTGTAATCACGGGGAATCCGTGTTTACATATTGCCATTGAAAAATTTAGAATAAGGAGGTAAAACAGCAATGACAAGTAGCAAATCTACCAAGCGGGCATTGATTTTCAGCACACTTGCTATCCTTATGTGCGCTGCAATGCTCATCGGCACCACCTTTGCGTGGTTCACCGACACCGCATCCACTGCGGTAAACAAGATCCAGGCGGGTAATCTGGAAATTGAATTGCAAATGAAGGACAACAACGGCAAGTGGGTCAACGCCGAAGGCAAGACACTCCCGTTCCTCGTAGAGGGCAAAATTCCTGCCGAAGGCACTCAGATCCTTTGGGAACCGGGCTGTACATACTATGTGCCCGAAGTACGTGTGGTCAACAAGGGCAATCTGGCAGTAAAGTTTGAATATGTCAACGAACTGTTGGGTGTTACCGGCAAGCTTGCTGAGGTTCTTGAGCCTGTGTTTAAGACACCGGTTGATGCGAACGGCGAGGAAGTCAATATCGAGCCTGAAATTCTCAAGCCCGGCGAAGCTTCTCCGGCATGGTCTTTTGGCTATCATATGTTAGAAACCGCCGGCAACGAATATCAGAATGCAACTGCGACTGGTATGTGCCTGACCGTTGTTGCTACACAGGCTACATATGAGAACGACAGCAACGGCAACACCTATGATGAAAATGCTGACTATACCATTCATGTCAACAAGGACAACATCCAGGATTATCTGGACGGCAAGTATGGCTCTATCAACGGTATGACGCTTGTTCTTGCCGCAGGCAACTATGATAAGCTTGAACTCGGTCGTGCGACTAAATATTCGGGCAGCAACACCGACTATTATATCGGCGGTGTTTCTGAAGCCAATAAGAAAACCTATGATGAATTCGTAACAATTAAAAACAGCGGTCAATGGTCGGCTTCAGCTTATTATGTTCGTAATATGAGCAGTGTAACCATAAAAGCAGCACCCGGTGCTACCGTTACCGTTGCAGGACTTACCGGAGGTTCAGGTCATGTTTACGGTGAATGCTATGACTATGTGCTCGATAAGGCATATACAAGCGGCAGTGCATATTATCTGACGCAAAACTGGAGCAACATCTCCATCGAAGGTATTACTTTCACCGCTCCCGTAGATATTTCGTCTTCCTTGGGAACTACGGTTATTGACGGTGTTGCTTTTAAAAACTGCGCTTTCAATATCAACAACACCGCATCGGGAAATCAGGCATTGCGCTATTACAATGAAAATAACGACGGTAGAGTAAAAAATCTTACTGTTGACGGTTGCTCGTTCAAGAATTGCTTCCAGGGCGTTTACACCCAGAAAATCAACGGTGTCACTGTAATAAACAGTTCTTTTGACACAACCGCACACAACGCCATCGCAGTACAGTCGAGCAGTGAACCTGTAAATCATAAGGCTGTTGTGATTACAGGAAACACCTTCGCAAATATCGGCGATCGTATTATCCGTTTCGGTGACGTGGGCGCAGATACGCAAATTACCATTAAAAATAATACGGCAACGAACTCCGGCGACAGCGGTGGTCAGGTTATCAAAGCCCAGTCCCTTGCAGCAGGTGTAACCTACGATATCAGCGGTAATAACTGGGGCGAGGGTAAAACAGTCGCAAACACCGAATTAAGAGACCGCTAATAATCATTTACGATTTTTATATGCAAAAGTCCTCTCCGCCCTCGCGGCGGAGGGACAATCAAAGGGCATAAGGCTTACTTGTGTCTTTTGATTGCCTTGGTGTAATCACGGGGAATCCGTGTTTACATATTGCCATTGAAAATATTAAATAAGGAGGAAAAACAGCAATGACAAGCAAATCTACCAAGCGGGCATTGATTTCCAGCACACTGGCTATCCTTATGTGTGTTGCAATGCTCATCGGCACCACCTTTGCGTGGTTCACCGACACCGCATCTACTGCGG
>ENA-UOJO01005430-UOJO01005430.1-human-gut-metagenome-genome-assembly--contig:-P57-NODE-5430-length-10202-cov-46.738741_pt1 | contig 10202 bp, 7 predicted proteins | sample MGYA00242351_ERZ723898 | MGnify/ENA metagenome assembly ERZ723898 | reverse complement strand
AGCATGGTGGCGCGGGGCGGCTTCAGGCTCAGGTCGTGGCGGTTGGTGGTGCGGTAGAAGGTATCGGCGGTGCGGCCCAGGAAGGGGCGGGCAATGACGCGGCCCACGCCATACTCGCCCTTGAGCATCTCGCGGGCGATCTCGCAGTAACGGTACAGCTCGTGCACCGGCACCAGCTCTTCGTTGGCGGCCACCTGGAACACGCTGTCGGCACTGGTGTAGACGATGAGGGCGTTTTCCTTCATGGCCTGCTCGCCGTAGTCCTTCAGCACCTGGGTGCCGGAATAGGGCTTATTGCAGAGCACCTTGTGGCCGGTTTTTTCCTCAAACTCGTGGATGAGCTCTGCGGGGAAGCCCTCCGGGAAGGTGGGCAGCGGCTTCGGGCTCACCACACCGGCGATCTCCCAGTGGCCGATGGTGGTGTCCTTGCCCATGCTCTGCTCCTGCAGGCGGGCAAAGGAACCGGTGGGAGCGGCGGTCTTTTCCCCGGCGGTCACACCGTCGATGTTGAACAGGCCCAGCTTTTGCAGGTTGGGGCAGTTGAAGTTGGGATGCTTTGCAATGGCTCCCAGCGTGTTGGTGCCCTCGTCGCCAAAAGCGGCGGCATCCGGCTCGGCGCCGATGCCAAAGCTGTCGAGCACGATCAGAAAGACACGTTTTTCCATCTTGGTTTTCTCCATTTCTTCCGGGTCAGCCCGGATAAGTGACACTTTTACCTGCCACCATTATAAGCAAAAACAGGCCCGTTTGCAAGGGCTGTCTTTCCATGCTGCACAGCTGTCCTGACGGGCAGGATCTTAGCCATTTCTTTAACGATTTCTCTGTGCAAAATCCGCAAAATTACCGCGTCCCTGCGTCAAGCAACTGTTCAAACCTCCCGGTATGCAAAAAAGTTGTATTCATCCTGAAATTCCACTTGCTCTCTTGTCAGAAAGCGATTATAATAGTAATTGTTAAAGTTTTGGATTTTCACTTTACCGTACATTCCAACCCACAGCACGGGGAGTTTTCCCTGTTGGTCGTGTGCGCGGGCCGTTCTGCATGACAGCAGACAGCCTGCTGCAAAATAAATGAGAGAGTGAGAACGTAGACGGAGGTATTTTGAATGAGAAAAACGAAAATTATCTGCACCCTGGGCCCTTCCACCGACAAGGACGGCGTCCTGCGTGAACTGATCGCCAACGGCATGAATGTTGCCCGCTTCAACTTCTCCCATGGCTCCCACGAGGAGCACAAGGGCCGTCTGGACCTGCTCAAGTCCCTGCGCGAGGAGCTGGGCAAGCCCGTGGCTGCTCTGCTGGACACCAAAGGCCCTGAGATCCGCCTGAAGGACTTCAAGAACGGCACCGAGATGCTGGAAGCCGGCCAGACCTTCACCCTGACCACCCGCGATGTGGAGGGCACCAAGGAGATCTGCTCCATCACCTACAAGGATCTGCCTCAGGATGTGGCCCCCGGCGGCACCATCATGCTGGATGACGGCCTGATCAAACTGCAGATCCAGACCGTGAACGATACCGACATCGTCTGCACTGTGCTGAACAACGGCAAGATCAAGAATAAGAAGGGCGTCAACGTGCCCGGTGTGCATCTGTCCATGCCGTATATGAGCCAGCGCGATAAGGACGATATCATCTTCGGCATCGAGCAGGGCTTTGATTTCATCGCTGCTTCCTTTGTGCGCACCGCACAGGACGTGTACGAGATCCGCAACCTGCTGAACGAGTACGACTCCAACATCCGCATCATCGCTAAGATCGAGAACCGTGAGGGTGTGAACAACATCGACAGCATCTTGGCTGCCGCCGACGCCGTCATGGTGGCCCGCGGCGACCTGGGCGTCGAGATCGACTTTACCGAGCTGCCCGGCATCCAGAAGAACATCATCGAGCGTTCCTTCTCCTTCGGCAAGCCCATCGTCACCGCTACCCAGATGCTGGACAGCATGATCGTGAACCCCCGCCCCACCCGCGCCGAGATCTCCGACGTGGCAAACGCCATCTACGACGGCACCTCTGCCATCATGCTGTCCGGTGAGACCGCTGCCGGTGCCTACCCCGTGGAGGCCCTTAAGACCATGTCCGCCATCGCCGAGCGTACCGAGACCGAGAACCATGCCCGCGTGGAGTACCTGACCGAGGCCACCAACGGCAAGATCAGCGTAAGCGATGCGACCGCACACGCCGCCTGCCTGACCGCCAAGGACGTGAACGCCGCTGCCATCGTCACCGTGTCCGAGTCCGGCACCACTGCCCGCCTGCTGAGCAAGTACCGCCCGCAGCAGCCCATCATCGCCTGCGTCATGAAGGAGCAGGTGCAGCGTCAGCTGTCCCTGAGCTGGGGCATCACCTCCCTGATGATGCCTCTGGCGCACAGCACCGACGAGCTGATCGAAATGTCCACCGCCCTGGCCAAGGAAAACGGCTTCCTGCACAACGGTGAGCTGGCCGTGGTGACCGCCGGCGTGCCCGTGGGCATTTCCGGCACCACCAACATGATCAAGATCCACATGGTGGGCAACTGCCTGGCCACCGGTGTGGGCGTCGGCCCGGAGAACGCCGAGGTGTCCAACGCCACCGGCAAGGCCTGCGTGTGCCGCACCCTGGACGAGGTGCGTGCCAAGTTCAAGCCCGGCATGGTGCTGGTGGTGCCTTCCACCAGCAACGAGATGCTGAACTATGTGCGCGACGCCGCCGCTCTGGTGGTGGAGGAGCCCGGCCTGAACAGCCATGCCGCCATTGTCGGCAAGGCTCTGCTCAAGCCCACCGTCGTGGGTGCCGTGGGTGCCACCTCTCACATCCGTGACGGCCTGATGATCGCCGTGGACTGCGCACACGGCAGCGTGCAGCGCCTGCAGGCCTGAGAAAGAGGGCGACACAATGGAACGCATTGCGAGCTTCTGTGTTGACCATACCAAGCTGGACCGGGGCATGTACCTGAGCCGTCAGGACGGCGACGTGCTCACTTGGGACATCCGCATGAAGAAGCCCAACCAGGGCGATTACTTGTCCACGGCCGCTGCCCACACGCTGGAGCACCTGTTTGCCACCTACGCACGCAATAGTGCCTTCCAGGATGGTGTGATCTATGTGGGCCCCATGGGCTGCCGCACCGGCTTTTACCTGCTGACCCGCGGCCTGACCCCTGCGCAGGCTTTGGAGCTGACCGTGGAGTCCTTCCGCTTTATGGCCGCCTTTGAGGGTGCCGTGCCCGGTGCCAGCGAAGTGGAGTGCGGCAACTACCGCGACATGGATCTGCCTGCCGCCAAGGCCGAGGCTGCTGCCATGCTGCCGGTTCTGGAAGCCCTGACCGCTGACCGTCTGCACTACTGAGCCTCTGTGCCGGAACTCTAGACAAACAACAAAACCCGGAACTTTCTGTCGGACAGGAAGTTCCGGGTTTTTGGTTTTGTTCGGTTTATTCGTCCGGGTCGCCGCGCTCGGGCATGGTGCGCAGCTCCCGCACCAGCATGGCGCGCAGCTGGTACTGATGCTGCTCGGACGCAAGGTCGGCTCCGGCATGCAGCTCCACCTCCGGTGCCCGCCCATCGTCCGTGTACAGCGGCACCGTGACCACGGCCTGGGTGCCCTTTTCCGGGGCACACTCCACGCTCAGCCCCCAGCCCATGCGGCGGCAGCACTCGCGGCAAAGCAGCAGTCCCAGCTGAGCCCCGCCCAGAAAGCTGCGCCGGTTTTCCAGCCAGGCTTCCTGGCTGCCCTCCGGCAGACCGCAGCCATTGTCCCGCACAGTCAGCTGCCACATGGTCTCGCTGCGGCGCAGCAGGATCCTCACCGTGCCGCCCTCGCGGCAGGCACGCAGCGCGTTGGACAGCAGATGCAGACACAGCAGCTCCACATCATCCCGGTCAGCCAGCACACGGCAGGCCGTCCAGCCGCCGTAGTCCAGCTCCAGGGTGACTCCCAGCTGCGCACGCACCATGTCGGCCTGGGCCGCCACCTGCTGCAGCAGCTCGCACAGATCCAGCGGGTAAAGCTTAGGCGGCTGCCCGGCACGCAGAAATTCCAGCGCAGACAGCAGTTCGTTGATGGTCCGTTCCAGCTTGGCCGTGGCCGCGCTGATGTCGCTGACTGCCTGCAGGGACTGGGCGTCTGCCCCCACGCGGGCCAGATGCTGCTCCAGATACTCGCAGTTGCGCCCGATCAGCCCCAGCGAATGGAAGCAGGCATCCTCCACCGCCTGCTGCGGGATGGCCTGCGCCGTCAGCTCCTGCGCTGTATTCTGCTGTGCCTGCTCCATTGCTACCGCCTCCAAGACTGTGTGCGTTATTCCCTGCTCTTCTGCTGGATGAGATACCGTTTGATTGCATAGATCAGCTTGCCCGTAGTGGGCTTTTCCGCTTCAAAGCCGCTTTCAGCCTTGAACTGCGTCCAGCCCTCGGCCGGTTTTGCTTCCAGCTGGTCGATCATGCGCCGGATTCCGCTGTCCACGGCCGAGACCGAAACACCATACTGCTCACTGACCGCCTGCAGGATCTCCTTGCGGATGGCCAGCTTCTGCGAGGTGCCGTAGACCACGCCCACCGCACTGGTCAGATAGCTGCAATTGATGTCCGGGATGCGGATGCCCCAGCCGTGGTACAGCTGCTGGCACTGCTGCTCGGTGCGCTGCCACTGCTGGCCCGGCATCCGGTACAGCTCCCGCAGCAGGTTCTTGAGCTCCATGCGTTCCACGCAGCAACAGCTGCCGGAGTCCTCCATGCGCAGTGCCGAGCTGTTCTTGCGCCGGCCCTCGTCGAACAGCATCAGCAGCGGCTTGTGCTCCAGCTTGCGCAGTTCCATCATGAACTCGATGCTGCTCATATCCTCCATCTGGCTGCACAGCACCACGATGTCAAAATTGTGGCCCTGCTGCAGCTCCTGCAGCAGTTTGTGTCCGTTCAGAAAGCAGGTACAGGCCAGCACTGGGTTCTGTTCTTCCAGATAGTTTTTCTGTACCCGAAGCTCCTTGCGGTCATAGCTTGCAAGGGCGACCTGCAGCACATCTGCCGTCCGCTCATTGTCCACGCCACGCGCCGCCTTCCTGTTCGGTCTGCTGTGCCGCATCCAGCTCCGCCACCACGTCCTGCCAGATCTCCGGCTGAACGCCATTCTCACACAGATATTGCAAAACACGGTAGCCAAACTCCGGTGCAACGGCCATATACTTGCTGTCCATGCGCTGGCTGCTGCCGGTACGGCAAAGCGTCAGGCGACAGCCGGTTTCGCCGTCCGGGTCAAGGGAGTAAACCAGCGTATATGCCTGCTGCAACCCGGCGATGGCAGAAAACTGCCGGACCATGGGTGAAAATGTACGTTCCATAGAAATTCCTCCTTGCTACAAGGCATTGCGACGTTTTTAGTGCATTTCCTTGTTTTTCCTTTTTTATTGTATGGAGCAGGAAGGAACCATTCAACCCTGAAAAAGTGTCTAAAAGTGTCAGGCTGTTTTTCTGTTCGATTTTGCGTCGTGTTGTTTTGCTTTCCGACGTTTTTACAAATCATGCTGCCTGTGCCGCACCGCATTTTCATCGTTCCGGATGGTTTGCACGGCTTTTTTTAGTACCCTTACAATAACACGAACGCCGCAGGATTGCAACCCCTGCCGCCGGGTTGGGAAAATTTTCCTCTCTGACCCGGTCAGAACAGAGAATTTCTGCTTCCGCTTCCGGAAACACTTTCTTTTCCATACACAGTTTTTTCATATAGATTTGCTAAAATCATCTCGATTCTTCTGTGTAGTCTGCGCGCCTTTTGGCCCGCAGCGGCACAGCTGTCCGTTCCTCACCTCTCCGGCCCCGGCCGGAACCTTTTCCCCAGAAAGGCACACACATGCTACAAATCAAACAGATCTGCAAACAGTACAAGACCGGCGATCTCGTGCAAAATGCGCTGAACAATGTCAGCCTGAACCTGCGTGATAACGAATTCGTCGCCATCCTCGGCCCCAGCGGCTCCGGCAAAACTACCCTGCTGAACATTATCGGCGGTCTGGACCGGTATGACAGCGGCGATTTGATCATCAACGGCATTTCCACCAAAAAGTACACCGACCGCGACTGGGACTCCTACCGCAACCACACCATCGGCTTTGTGTTCCAAAGCTACAACCTCATCCCCCACCAGACCGTGCTGGCCAACGTGGAGCTGGCCCTTACCATCTCCGGCATTTCCGGGGCCGAGCGCCGCCGCCGCGCCACCGAGGCACTGGAGAAAGTGGGTCTGGGCAACCAGCTGCACAAGCACCCCAGCGAGATGTCCGGCGGCCAGATGCAGCGTGTGGCTATTGCCCGTGCACTGGTGAACAACCCCGACATCCTGCTGGCCGACGAGCCCACCGGTGCTCTGGACAGTGAAACCAGCATCCAGGTCATGGAGCTGCTCAAGGAGGTGGCCCGGGACCGTCTGGTGGTCATGGTCACCCATAACCCGGAGCTGGCCGAGCGCTACGCCACCCGCATCGTGACCCTGAAGGACGGCGTCATCCGCTCCGACACCATGCCCTACGAGCCGGACACCCAGACCCTTGCGGCCCCCGTGCACAAGAACATGGGCCGCTCGTCCATGTCGGTGCTCACCTCGCTGACCCTCAGCTTCAACAACCTGCGCACCAAAAAAGCACGCACTCTGCTCACTGCCTTTGCCGGTTCCATCGGCATCATCGGCATTGCGCTGATCATCTCCCTGTCCACCGGTGTCAACAACTACATTGACGACATGGAGCGCTCCACCCTGTCGGAGTACCCGCTGCAGATCATGAGCAGCGGCATGGACTTTACTTCCATGCTCTCTTCCCGCGTTCCGTCGGACAGCTCCCAGAGCACCACTCAGGAAGAAGACATGGTGCCGGTGCGCCAGCTGCTCTCGCAGATGGTGTCGGGCATCACCACCAACGACCTCAAGTCCCTCAAGCAGTATCTGGAGACCACCGACACCACCGTTGCCGACAATGCCACCGCCGTGGAGTATGCCTATAATGTGTCGCCCCAGATCTACCGGCAGGACCCCGACGGCAGCATCCGGCAGGTGAACCCGGATTCCTCCCTGTCCTCGCTGGGCATCAGCTCCGAGACCTCTTCCAACAACATCATGTCCTCCATGATGAACACCAGTGTGTTCTCGGAACTGCCCCAGACCCCGGAGCTGTATGCATCCCAGTACGACGTCAAGGCCGGCCGCTGGCCGGAAGCCTACAACGAATGCGTGCTGGTGCTGGACGCCACCGGCAGCGTGACCGACTACGCCCTGTACGCGCTGGGCATGCGGGACAACGCCGAGCTGGACAAGATGATCCAGCAGTTTGCCCAGAACCAGAACGTAGACGTGCCGGATGACTTCAAGACCTATTCCTATTCCGATTTTCTAGGCAAGCAGTTCAAGCTCATCAACAGCTCCGACCGCTATGTCTACGATGAGACCTACAGCTTGTGGCGCGATAAATCGGATGACACCGACTATATGAAGCAGGTGGTGGCCAACGGCACCGACCTGACCATCGTGGGCGTGGTGCAGCCCGCCGAGGATTCTTCTGCTGCCATGCTGTCCTCCGGCATCGGCTACACCCACGACCTCACCCTGCACGTCATCGAGCAGGCCAAATCCAGCGCCATCGTGCAGCAGCAGATGGCCGACCCCCAGATCAATGTGTTCACCGGCGAGGAGTTCGGTGCCGACAACAGCACTTCCTTCGATATGTCCTCCATGTTCTCGGTGGACACCGATACGCTGAAGAACGCTTTCCAGTTTGACACCAGCGCCCTGAAGTTTGACCTGAGCGGCGCCTTTGATCTGAGCGCCGGTTCCTTCGACCTCTCTTCCCTGCTGGACCCGGACAACTTCTCACTGGACCTGGGCGACCTGCCGCAGCTGGACATGGACATGAGCAGCGTGTTTGAGAACATGGATCTGTCCATCTCCCCGGAGGCCCTGCAGAATATGATGCAGAAGATCCTGAACGGCTACAAGGACTATGTGGTGGGCAACGGCATCCTGAATCTGGACAAGATCAGCTTCTCCGCCTATATGCAGACCGAGCAGTTCCAGCAGCTGCTGGCCAGCTCCATGAGTGAACTGCTGGCCGACGCCAACCTGCAGGAGCAGTTCTCCGCCGCCATGCAGCAGGCCATGCAGACCGTGATGGAGAGCTACTCTGCCCAGATCAGCCAGGCCCTGCAGAGCCAGCTGAGCACCGCCATGAATACGGCCATGCAGCAGATGGGCACCCAGATCAGCCAGCAGATGGAAAGCGCCATCCAGAAGAACATTGCCCAGCTGGGCAGCCAGATGGAAAATGCCCTGAAGATCGACGCCAGCGCCTTCCAGAATGCCATCCACATGAACATGACGCAGGAAGAGCTGGCTGAACTGATGAAGTCCTCCATGCTGTCCTCCACCTCCACCTACGACGGCAACCTGCAGAGCCTGGGCTACGCCGACCTCGATGACCCCAGCACCATTTCCATCTACCCGAGGGACTTTGACTGCAAGGCCCTGATCGTGGATGCACTGGATGCCTACAATGCCTCCGCCGAGGCAAATGGCGAGGATGACAAGGTGGTGCGCTACACCGATGTGGTGGGCACCCTGATGACCTCGGTGACCAAGATCATCAACATGATCAGCAACATGCTGGTGGCCTTTGTGTCCATCTCGCTGGTGGTGTCCTCCATCATGATCGGCGTCATCACCTATATCAGCGTGCTGGAGCGCCGCAAGGAGATCGGCATCCTGCGTGCCATCGGCGCGTCCAAGCGCAACATCTCGGAGGTATTCAACGCCGAGACCTTCATCATCGGTCTGTGCTCCGGCTGTATGGGCGTGGGCCTGAGCCTGATTCTGCTGATCCCCGGCAACATGCTCATCCACTCCATTGCCGACAGTGCCTCGGTCACGGCAGCCCTGCCGCTGCAGGCTGCACTGGTGCTGATCGCACTGGCCACACTGCTCACCATTCTGGGCGGCCTGATCCCCGCCAAGAGCGCCTCCAAGTGCGACCCCGTCAAGGCCCTGCGCTCGGAGTGATTCCCGGCAGACAAAACACAAGCGGACGGTTCCCCGATCGGGCAGCCGCCCGCTTTTTGCATTGCGGCGCATCTTGTGCTAAAATAAGAAAAAACACAAAGGAGCCTTTTTCCATGCCCAACATCATTGAGATCACTGATTTTTCCGCGCCAGAGCTGGACGTCTACGCCCGCCTGACCCAGGCCCAGCTGCGCAATCGACTGGAGCCGGAAAAGGGCGTTTTTATTGCCGAGAGCCCCAAGGTGATCGCGCGGGCGCTGGATGCCGGCTACCAGCCGCTGTCCCTGCTCATGGAACGCAAACAGATCACCGGCCCGGCCCAGGACATCCTGACCCGCTGCGGGGACGCCCCGGTATACACGGCCGACCGCGAGATGCTGGCCCGCCTGACCGGCTACGAACTGACCCGCGGCGTGCTGTGCGCCTTCCGCCGCCCCGCGCCCCGCACAGTAGAGCAGGTATGCCGGGATGCCCGCCGGGTGGCTGTGCTGGAGGGCATCGTGGATTCCACCAATGTGGGTGCCATCTTCCGCAGTGCTGCCGCATTGAACATGGATGCGGTGCTCATCACGCCCTCCTGCTGCGACCCGCTGTGCCGCCGGGCGGTGCGCGTGAGCATGGGTACGGTGTTCCAGGTGCCCTGGGCGCAGATCGGCACCACCCCCGCCGACTGGCCGGAACACGGCATGGCACAGCTGCACGCTCTGGGCTTCAAGACCGCCGCCATGGCCCTGAGCGACCGTTCGGTGAGCATCGACGACAACGCCCTTGCCGCTGAGCCCAAACTGGCCATTGTGCTGGGCACCGAGGGCGACGGCCTGGCCCACAGTACCATCGCCGCCTGCGACTATACCGTGAAGATCCCCATGTCCCATGGGGTAGACTCGCTGAACGTAGCCGCTGCCAGTGCCGTCGCCTTCTGGCAGCTGGGCCGTACCTGACACAATCCGCTTGACAAATCTCCTGATTCGAGTTACACTTACAGGGTCATCTGGTATGGGCCTGTAGCTCAGTTGGGAGAGCAAGCGTATCGCTTTTGTGCCCCACAGAGTTGTGGGCATTCAAATGGGGAGTATGTCGGTTGGTCGCCCAACCGAGTCACGCCCCTAAATATGGGCCTATAGCTCAGCTGGGAGCCCATGCGGTCCTTAAACAATCTGGAGTTATATACCACGCGCCCCCAAG
>ENA-UOJO01005420-UOJO01005420.1-human-gut-metagenome-genome-assembly--contig:-P57-NODE-5420-length-10214-cov-4.468944_pt1 | contig 10214 bp, 9 predicted proteins | sample MGYA00242351_ERZ723898 | MGnify/ENA metagenome assembly ERZ723898 | reverse complement strand
TTTGGCTTACTATTACAAAATAATTTGCAAGTATTGTAAGGTCACGCACCTTGAGGATTCTTATATCATCTGCCTTCTTAGAATCGAGAGCCTTTATGCCCTCCTTCAGAATCTCTATATCAGTCATTCTTCGGATTTTTCCTTTCTGCTGTGCTTTTTTCAGCCTTCATTATCCTTGTGTAGAAATTATATCCCGCTATCGTACACGGCGGTATAAGTCCGCCCTTACCCAGCGTTTCGCCTATTGAATATTTTAACGCATTGTACATAGCGTTGTCAAGATTCTCAAAGCTCATCTCCCGATATTTTTCAACATCCTTATAGCTTCTGTCCGCACTTGTGAGATCTCCTAAGTAAACGATCTTTTCAAGCATCGACATATCCGCCCTGCCTGCCGTGTGATAACGCACCGCATTCAGAATATCAATATCCTTTATACCGAGATTTTTCGATATGTGATATGCACCTGCCGGAGCGTGCCACAGTGCCGGAGTATAAAGCTCCTCGTCGCTCACGTCCATATTGCTCAGTATCGCCTGCGATTTCATTGCGTTAGGAGTTTCCTCCTTCTTTATATCGTGAAGAAGCCCTGCGAGATATGCCTTTTCCTCGTCACCGCCGTGCTTTTTCGCAAGTGCCAGGCACATTGACGTAACATTCATACTGTGCGTAAAACGCTTCTTTGAGAGCGTATTTTTCAGCATTTTCACATAGTCCGCATATTTTTCGGCATAACGCTGTTCGTCCTTATCCAGCTTTTCACACATACAGACCACGTTCCTTTATATAGCCTTCAACCGCTTCGGGTACAAGCCCTGTTATACTTTCACCGTTTTTCAGCTTCTCTCTGATTTCGGTAGAACTAACCTCGGTGACGTGAAGATTCAGCACCTTTATCCTGCCCATTTCTGCGGCATATTCACACATATCGCTGTATTCGCTGTTTTCTCTTGCGGCGGCAACCACCTTGCACTCGCCCAGAAGCGCCTCATAGCGATACCACTTGTCAAAATAGAACAGCATATCTCCGCCGATTATCAGATAGAACACAGCATCGTCGGGGTACTGTCTTTTAAGCTCACGGATAGTGTTTATCGTGTAGCTTGTACCGCCCATGCGCTTTTCAATATCACTTATCTCAAACTTGCCGCTTGCTATTTCGTCTGCAAAGGCAAGCTCGCACATCTTAGCCCTGTCCTCAAAAGCGATAAGCCCCTTGTTGCTCTTGTGAGGCGATACGCAGGTAGGTATTATCAGCATTTTCTGAAGTTTAAGGTCGGCGAAAGCCTCTTTCACCATATTTATATGTCCGTTGTGAACGGGGTTGAAAGCACCGCCGAATACGCCTATCTTAATCATCTAATTCTATCTTCCTTTTCTTAGCGTCCTTGTTCTGCCTGTAAAGAACTATCTTAGTGCCTATTACCTGCACAACAATGCTGTCTGTCCTTTCGCCTATCTCGCCTGCAAGCTCCTTTGCACTGTATCCGCAGTTTTCAAGAACTCTTATCTTTATAAGCTCCCTTGCCTCCAGTGCGTCCGAAAGCTGTTTTATAAGCTCGTCCGAAATTGCGTTCTTTCCTATCTGAAAGATAGTGTCGTAGTTACTTGCAATGCTCTTGAGCCTTGCTCTTTGTCTGCTTGTTATCTCCATTTACTTTTCTCCGTTTCTTTTATCTCATAAAGAAATACCATATCGCAAATACAGCGCCAAACTGCAGAATAATTATGACCGGTATCCCTATCATGAATCTCTTATGCTTTGTCTTATGATGAAATATCCTCATCGAAATATACATAGCGACCGAGCCGCCGAGTGCGGATACGATAAAGAGCGTCCTTTCCCTTATCCGCCATTTGTTTTTCCTTGCTTTGCTCTTATCCACAGGCGGCAGTATAAACCCGATTATGCTTATTATTATCAGGTATGCCGCTGTCAGAATATAGGGTAAATCTTTTATATCCATTACTTCTTGCTAAGTTCAGCCGCCAGCTTTTCAAGCGCTTTCGCCCTGTGGCTTATCCTGTTCTTTTCCTCGTCCGTAAGGCAAGCCATGCTTGTATCATCGTCTATCATGAATATCGGGTCATAGCCGAAGCCGTTTTCGCCTATAGGCTCCTCCCCGATAAAGCCCTCGCATTCACCCGTAACGCATATCTCATAATCGTCATCACGGATAAAGTATAAGGCACACACGAATTTAGCGTTTCTCAGCGGCTTGTCAACGCCCTTCAGTTCACCGAGTACCTTGTTTATCCTGTCCTCGTTCGTTGCGTTCTCGCCTGCGTATCTTGCCGAATAGATGCCCGGCGCACCGCCTAAGAATTCTATCGAAAGTCCGCTGTCGTCCGCAAGCACAGGCGTATGCGTCATATCATATATAGTCTTCGCCTTTATATGAGCGTTCTCGCTGAAGGTCGTTCCGTCCTCCGCTATATCGATATTGATTCCCGCTTCCCTCATCGAAACAGGCTCATATCCCAGAGGTGTCAGCATTTTTTTGAATTCTTTTATCTTGCCCTCGTTGTTTGAGGCAATAATCAGTTTCATATATTGTCCTTTCGTATACAGGCTGTCATTCAAACAGCGCTTCAACATAATCCCGTGGTACAAACGGTTGCAGATCGTCTATCTTCTCTCCCACGCCGACCAGCTTCACAGGTATACCAAGCTCCTCTTTTATAGGTATTATTATACCACCTTTTGCCGTTCCGTCAAGCTTTGTAAGAACGATACCCGTTATATCAGCCGTTTCCTTGAACAGCCTTGCCTGATTTACCGCATTCTGTCCCGTTGTAGCGTCAAGCACGAGCAGAGTTTCAACACGGCTGTCGGGCGCATTGTTGTTTACTATTCTCGCTATCTTCTTAAGCTCGTCCATAAGGTTCTTCTTGTTGTGAAGCCTGCCCGCCGTATCGCATATAATAACGTCCGCATCTCTTGCAATGCCTGCCTTTACAGCGTCAAACACAACAGCCGCAGGGTCGCTTCCCTCCGAGTGCTTTATAATATCAACACCGGCACGCTGTGTCCACACCTCAAGCTGTTCGATAGCAGCCGCACGGAACGTATCCGCCGCCGCAACGACAACCTTCTTGCCGCTGCTTTTAAGGTTATATGCAAGCTTTCCTATAGTAGTCGTCTTGCCTGCGCCGTTTACGCCTATAACAAGTATTACTGTCGGCTTTGTATCAAGGATAAGTTCGTTTTCACCCTCAAGTATCCCGGCGATTATCTTCTTTAACAGCCCCTTCACTTCCGCAGGGTCGGTAGTACCTGTAGCCTTTACCTCTTTTCTTAAAGCCTCGCAGATATTTGCGCTTGTCACAGCGCCTATGTCCGATAAGATAAGCGTTTCTTCAAGCTCCTCGAAAAAGTCCTCGTCAATTTTCGTGAACGAGTTAATAACTCCCGTTATCTTGCTTGCAAGAGCATCTTTTGTATTCTTTAAGCCGTTTTTCAGTTTTTCAAATAATCCCATTGAAAAATTTTCTCCTACTTTATATATTCAACCAGCTTTTCCAAAGCCTCATCGGCATTTACCGTACAGTCCGGGATAAGCGGTTCTTCACTTTTGTTTATATCCACACGGTAGAATTTCTTGTATGATACACTCAGTACAAGATTCGATTCCGGAAGCTGAAAGCCCAGCTTGTCACCGTATGCGGTCGGCATATTTCCCGGTATTTCGCCTATCACCTTTCCTATGCCGTTATCCTGTATCACCGTTGCAAAGTCCATTGCCGAGCTGAACGTGTATTGCGATGTCAACACATACACCTTGCCGTCAAAAGCGTTGTCTACAGGCTTGTTCGGCGTTATCTCATCACGGTACGAGATCAGATTTCCGCCGTTTCTTATATCCGTTCCGCCGAACAGCTTATAGTCGCTTATATTTATATATCTCAGAAATTCGTTTATGACCTCTGTTGTTCCGCCGCCGTTGCTTCTTAAGTCAACGGCGATATTTCCGATATTGTTATCTCTTACCGCACTGAAAAATTCTAACAACCTATCGGTGTATTCCTGCAACATTTCACAACGGTTGAGTGTGAAAATACCGAGCGAATTCTCCTTGTCGATCTTATACGAGCATAGCTCAAGCTGTTTTCTTTCGGGCGGCTCGTCCGTCATATCAAAATGCTTTGTTTCTTTATTACCGCTGAAAACAACATCTATCCCGTCGGATACATCCGCACCGAGAAGCGTAAGCCAGCTGCCGTACTCCAGAGCCTCGCCGAACATATAGTCCGCATAGAAGCTGACCTGCGGCTCGCACGGGAACACCTTTTTGAAATGCTCCTTCATACTGTCCGCCGATATGCCGTCAATTGATAAGAGCGTTCCGTTTTTGTACGCCGTACTTATCTCGATTCCGCCGTTTACATACTCCGTACCCGATACGGTAACTATCGTATGTGCATCATCAAGCGTGCAGACAAGCTCCGCAGATTTCTCCCACAGTTCCTTTACCGTCACGCTGTCCTTATCCATCAGTTCTCTGCGCAGCTTTATGTATACGTCGCCGAATCTTTTCTCCGCACCGTCGTCAATAAGAAACACCGGATGTTTTGCCCTCACCGTGTCATACACATATTTTAAATCCTTTTGTGCCTGCTCTGAGCTAAGTCCGGTATCAAGCGACAGTGTCGGCTCAAAATCAGTCTGTGCGTCACAACCGCAGATTTTAAGCACTATACCGCCTACCGCAAGAATAACGGCAAGCAATAAAGCTGTTACTCTCAATTTGTTCATTTCCTACCCCATAATTTCATATACATTTTCCGTTTTACTTGTCTCTATGCGTTTTCAACCTCGTTTAAAAATTCCTCGCTGAATTCCTGCCTTAACAGTCCCGATACGCCCTTTTCCTGCATATAAACGCCATACAGCACATCACACAGTTCAATCGTACCTCTCCTGTGCGTTATTACCATAAGCTGAGTGTTATGCGAGAAACGCTTAAGATATGTAGCGTACTTCTGTACGTTTGCCTCGTCAAGTGCCGCATCGACCTCATCAAGCATACAGAACGGTGTCGGTCTGTGAAGCAGTATCGCAAGATAGATTGTCAGCGCTACCATCGACTTTTCACCGCCCGAAAGAAGCGACAGGCTCTTTATTACCTTTCCCGGAGGTGCGGCATATATCTCAACATCGGAGTTCAACACATCGTCCGGGTCTGACAGCTGAAGCCTTGCTTCACCACCGCCGAATATCTCGCTGAACAGCATTCCGAAATGGTGATTTATATCGTCAAAGCTCTCCGTGAACCTCTGCTTTATATCCTTTATAAGATCTGCAATAAGGCTTTCAAGCTCCGTCTTGGATGTTTCAACATCCTTTAGCTGTTTTGCAAGAACGCCGTAACGCTCCGACACCTCCTCCAGTTCTTCTATAGAGCTGTAGTTTACGCTTCCCAGCGCCGCAATGCTTCTCTTTATCTCGGCAAGCTCCGCCTTAAGCATGAATATGCCTGCGTCATCTACAGGCTTCGCACGTTCCTTTGCCTCACTGCGTGTCATCTCGTACTTGTCCCACAGTCCCGAGATTATCTTCTCGGTCTGACCTTCCGCCGAGCCTTTACGTTCTTCCTGTCTGGCAAGATCAGCACTGAACTTTTCTTTCGCCTCGGTAAGTTCCCTTATCGACTTGTTTATCTCGCTGATACGCTTTTCAGCCGCATTTGTGAGCGATACGTTATCTGCGATTGCCTTTTCGTTGTCGCCTGCCGTTTTTGCTATTTCTTCGGTCTGAGCCGTTTTCAGAATTATGATTTCATTCTTCTGCTCAATGCCGTTTTTAAGCTCCTCAATTTTTCTTAGCTGTTCGCTTCCGCCGTCGCTCAGCGCAAGGATAGATGCGTCTATACCCTCTATCCTTGTGCGGATGTTGGATATATCGCCGTTTACCGTCAGAACGTCCATATTATTCCTTTGTATCCTGTCGGCTATCTCTTTTCTCTTATCCTCCGCCTTGTCAAGTCCGCTTCTCTGCTCGCTCAGAGCCTCCTCGTTCTTTTCGATTTCGGCAAGCACGCTTTCAAGCTGTGACTTTGTATCGCTAAGTAGCTTCCTGCCGTCATTCTCGGCTCTTTCCTGTGCGTCAAGCTGTTCCTCGGCACTGTCACGCTGTGCGGTAAGCTGTGACAGAAGCTGCTTTATACCGTCACGCTGTGCCTCAAGTCTTGCTATCTTAGGCTCGCACTGCGATACGGTTTCGGAAAAGCCCTCCATTTCCTCCGCCATCTTTGCGACTTCCGCCTGCAAGGGCTTTAGCTGTTCGCTCTCGGCTTTTATCTTCTCACCGAGTTCTTCAATCTGTTCGGATAATAAAGCAAGCTCCTGCTTTCTTGCGATTATGCCTGCGTCATTTCTGACACTGCCTCCCGTGAACGAACCGCCTGCGTTGATGACCTGACCGTCAAGCGTCACTATTTTGAAACGGTATCCGTACTTCTTCGCAATAAACGATGCCGTATCAATATCCTCAACGACCGCCGTCTTTCCGAGTATGGATTTTACTATCCCGTCATACAGCCCGTCATATTCCACAAGGTCGCACGCCATACCCTCAAAGCCGTTCTCATTACTCAGCCCTCCGACTTCGAGCATCTTTCCCTTTACGCTTGTAAGAGGTAAGAATGTCGCACGTCCGAGGTTGTTTTCCTTAAGATAACGCATACTGCGCTTTGCCGCTTCCTCGTTGTCGGTAACGATATTCTGCATTATACCGCCCAGTGCTATCTCAATAGCCACCGTATAACGCTTGTCCACGCTGATTATATCGGCTACCGTACCTCTTATACCGCTGAGCCGTCCTTGCCTGTCCGCCATTATTACCGACTTTACGCTTGACTGGAAGCCCGCCATATTCTTGTCTATCTCGTCAAGCACCTGATGACGTGACGCTTTCGTTTCGTACTCCTTGCGTAGCGTTTCAAGCGTCTGACCTGCCGTTTTCAGCTTGTCATTCTTATTGGCAAACAGCTTTTTATATCCTGTCAGCTTGTTCTCGGCTTCGGCCTTTTCTTCCTTTGCCTGTTCAAGCTCTTCATCGGTATCGCTGAGCTTTATTCTCTGCGTCTTTGCTTCTGCCGCCGCATTCTCAGCCGTTCTTGTAAGTTCCTCCTTACGCTTTGAAAGCTGTTCGGAGGTTGCCTCTATCTGCTGTACCGAAAGCTGCAGCTGCGTTCTTTTAAGATACAGCCGACCCTGCTTTTCGTCAAGCTCCTTATACTCCCCCGAGAGCGTTTCGCCCTCTGCGTCGATTCCCGTCAGTTCATCTGTCAGCCGTTCGCTGTCCGCATTCAGCCGACCTATAAGAGCCTGCTTTTCCTCTATCTCGTTTTCAAGGTTCTTTTTATCTTCTTCAAGCCTTGCCTTGCCGCTCTTGCCATCCTCTATCTGCTTTTCGGTTTCCGCAATAGCTTCTTCTGCATGTGAAATATCGTTGTGCAGTACGGCAATCTCAGCCTTTATATCGCTTATGCGGTCCCTTGCCTCGTCGCTTCCGGCTTTCAGCTTTTCAAGCTCGGCACGGAGCGTCATTCTGCGGTTGTTGTTGTCTTCTTCCTCAGCCTCCAGCTTTGCAATATCCCTGTCGAGATTTTCGCACTCCGCCTTGCTGAGAAGTAATTTGTCCTCCGCTTCCGAAATTGTCTTTTCAAGTGCGGACAATTCGTACATACTTACCGTTATATCAAGATCTTCTTCCCTCGAAAGCAGTTCCTTCGCCTTTTTAGCCTTTGCCGCCTGCTTTTCGAGCACAGGGAGTCTTGTTTCAAGTTCCGACGCTATATCACGGATACGGAGCAGATTGTCCTCCGTGCGCTTCAGCTTGTTCTCTGCGTCCTTTTTCTGCGCTAAGAATTTCGATACGCCTGCCGCTTCTTCAAAAACCTCACGGCGCTTGCTTCCGCCCGATTCTACTATCTCCGACACCTTGCCCTGACCTATAACGCTGTATCCGTCACGGCCAAGACCCGTACCCATGAACAGTTCGTTTATATTCTTGAGCAGTGTCTTTGCTCCGTTTATCTTATATTCCGATTCGCCGCTCCTGTACAGCTTACGGGATATTACCACCTCGTCACTGTCTACCCTGAGCGCCCTGTCACAGTTATCTATAGTCAGCGTTACACTTGCAAAGCCCATCGGCTTTCTGCGTACAGTTCCGTGAAAGATAACATCCTCCATTTTATCTCCACGCAGACTTTTAGCGCCCTGCTCTCCCATTACCCAGCGCAGTGCGTCACTTATATTACTTTTACCGTTGCCGTTACTTCCGACAACAGCGGTCATTCTCTTGTCAAAATGCAGTATGGTCTTATCGGGAAACGATTTGAACCCGTATATTTCCATAGATTTAAAAAACATCAACCGATCCTCTCCGCACGGAAATCCGTGCCTTTCTCTTCCTTTATCTTAAAGGAAATTCCACGCTGTGAAAGCGCATTGCGGTTAGCTCCGCCCTGCCCGATTATCTTGCTTATATTACGCTTGTCCGTGTAAAAGACGTATTTTCCCCCGTCCTCGCACACAGCGTTCATCTTTTCCAGATACAATATGCTCTCGGCTATCTCACGCAGTGCCGGGTGATATACTCCGCCGATCATTTCCTGCTCAACATCACGGCTTGCGTGAAGCCCCATACGGATAACTGCGACCCCTGCCTTGTTAAACATATCGAGCAGTTTTGCACAGAGCCTTGTTGTCTGTTCAAAGGTAAAGCTGTCATACACTCCGCTCTCGTGCAGTCTGCCAAGCTCGGTATTCTTAAGTATCACCGTCGGATATATCCTCACCGTGTCGCAGTGGAGTGCGATAAACTCCTTTGCGGTATCAATGCAGTATTGCTCCGTGTCCTTATACAGCCCCGTCATCATCTGAAGCCCGAGTTCAAATCCGCTCTGCTTTATAAGCCGTGAGGCACGTCTTACATCCTGTGCCGTATGGCCTCTGCGGTTAGCTGTCAGCACCTCGTCGTTCATACTCTGCGCACCAAGCTCTATCGCCGTCATGCCGTAGCTTTTAAGAATGCCGAGTATTTCCTCGTCAATGCAGTCCGGTCTTGTCGAACAGCGTATACCGTCATACTGCTCGGGATATGCGTCTGTATAACGCTTGGCTACCGTCAGCAGTCTTATCATATAATCCCTGTCTATTGCGGTAAAGCTGCCGCCGAAAAACGCTATCTGCGCCTTTGTACCGCTGTCTTTAAGATTTTCGAGCTGTCCCTCAAGTATGCTTTCAAGCTCCTTTTCAGTGACAGGCTCGCTGTGTCCGCTTATCGTTTTCTGATTGCAGAAGCTGCATATATGCGTACAGCCGTAATGCGGTATAAATACCGAAATGTTAGTTTGTTTCATATCCCATAAGGCTTATAGCCTCTTTTGCGGCGCTCTGCTCCGCTTCCTTCTTGCTCTTACCCTTACCCGTGCCTATTATCTGACCGTTCAGAAGCACATTCGCCGTAAACTGCTTGTTATGTGCCTGTCCGCTTTCGTCGCTTATCTCATAGGTAACACGTTCCTCCGGGTTCTGCTGGATTATCTCCTGCAATACCGTCTTGTAATCTCCGAGCAGGAATTTACCCGTGCTCAGCTTGTCAAGCGGCGGTATAAACGGCAGTATGAAATTCCTTGCCGCTTCAAATCCGCCGTCAAGATATATCGCCGCAATAAGCGCCTCAAATGCGTCCGCCAGTATCGAGTGGCGATCTCTGCCGCCCGTATGTTCTTCTCCTTTTCCCAGAAAAATATACTTGCCTAAATCTATTTTTCTTGCAAAGGGATAAAGCGCATTTTCACACACTACGCTTGCTCTTATCTTGGTAAGCTGTCCTTCTGGCAGATTAGTAAGATTTTCAAAGAGATGCTCGGACACAACAATGCTCAGCACGCTGTCGCCTAAAAATTCAAGGCGCTCGTTACTGCGCAGATGTTTTCCGTTTGTGTATGACGAATGAGTAAGAGCCTCTTTTAAAAGCTCGGGATTTTTAAACGTATAGCCTATTATCTGTTCAAGCTCTGTCATTAGAATACCTTTCTTTATAGTTGCACCGTAGCAATTAATACTAAGTGCTTTTTTACTATCCCCACCCCAACCCCTCCCCGTGGGAGGGGCTTATATATGATGGGGGCTACCGCCATTAGCACAAGCAAGGATGCTTGCAGTCAGCCACACAAAGCCACTGCACGATGCAGTGGCAC
>ENA-UOJO01005417-UOJO01005417.1-human-gut-metagenome-genome-assembly--contig:-P57-NODE-5417-length-10220-cov-30.379242_pt1 | contig 10220 bp, 11 predicted proteins | sample MGYA00242351_ERZ723898 | MGnify/ENA metagenome assembly ERZ723898 | reverse complement strand
TTGCTTCCTTTTGCAGGAGCAAAAGGAAGGCCCCCGCGGCGAGCGGTGCTAACTAAGCCTTGCACAAGGCCACACCCGCCGCCAGGCGACCACAAACTACCTCCAAAATAAACTTATATTTCCAGCGATTTTTCCCCTAATAAATCCATATCCTATATAAATCTCACCCATCAATCCCCAGTTCTGTAAACTTTCCATTAAAAATTGTGAAATATTAACCTTTCACATGCAAAAAAGGCTCGATTTTGCCGTATTAGTGAAAGGACTTTTTTCACCGGCAAAAAATCTTTTCCTGTCGGTCTCTCTCCCCGACCAAATAAATCGAGAGCCTTTCGGCCCCACCGGTCAAACAGGGGCGCCGGTCTAACTTTATCCCTTTTCAGCAGGCCTCATCGGGCAATTTGGGGGTCTGCCTTAAGCGGGAACCTGCCTCCCAACAGTACCTTGAAAATTGAATAAAAAGCCTTTGCGCCTCTCCTTTTCCCCCGCAAAATGTGGTATACTGGGAATAGAGCCCCCTAGAGGGCGGGAAAGGAGAACCTCCCTTATGTCAACCGGTATCTTTGATATCATCGGCCCCAATATGATCGGGCCTTCCAGCTCCCACACGGCCGGGGCGCTGCGCATCGCTTATCTTGCGGGCCGGCTCATCCACGGGGGCGCCAAAAAGGTGGAATTTACGCTGTATGGTTCCTTTGCACACACCTACCGCGGCCACGGCACCGACCGCGCTTTGCTGGCCGGTGTAATGGGCTTTGCGCCGGATGACCTGCGCATCCGGGATTCCTTCCAGATCGCGCGGGAGCGGGGGCTGCAGTACAGCTTCCGCATCGATACCGCGACCGAAGTACCCCACCCCAATACCGTTGGTATTACCCTGGCGGGGGCGGATGGCCATTCCGTGCATGTTACCGGGGTTTCCATTGGGGGCGGCAGCGTGCGCCTGCGGGAGCTGGATGGGGTGGAGATCGACCTTTCCGGCGAGTACGATACCATCGTGGTGAAGCAGTACGATAAGCCCGGCGTAGTGGCCTTTATTACCAAGACGCTGAGTGAAAGCGGCGTGAATATCGCCTTTATGCGGCTGTACCGGGAAAACCGGGGAAAAATCGCCTATACCATCGTGGAGGCGGACCAGCCCATTCACCGGGAAACGGTGCGCACCATTTTTGAGCACCCGGATATTGTGGCGGCCCGGCGCATCACCCCAAGAGAGGAGGCCGACCGATGAAGACCAATACCACAACAGCGGCTAAACTGCTGGAGGTTTCCCGGCAGCTGGGGCTGAGCCTGCCCGAAGTGATGCTGCGGCGGGAACGGGAGCTGAACGAGACCCCGCCGGAGGTGGTCTATGAAAAGCTGCGGGTGGCCTACGGCATCATGCGGCAGGCGGTGGAAGAAAGCCTGAGAGAGCCCCACAAAACAATGGGCGGGCTCATTGGCGGGGAGGCCAGGAAGCTGGCCGAATACCGGGCAGCGGGCAAAAATCTGTGCGGGGAGACCGTTTCCCGGGCCATCTGCTATGCCATGGGGGTGCTGGAGGTCAGCGCTTCGATGGGCCTGATTGTGGCGGCGCCGACGGCCGGGGCCTCTGGGGTTTTGCCGGGGGTGCTCATCGCCCTGCAGGAGCAGTACGGCCTGACTGAGCGGCAAATGCTGGACGCTTTACTGGTGGCTTCGGCCATCGGTGTGGTGGTGGCGGAAAATTCCGGCATCAGCGGGGCGGCGGGCGGCTGCCAGGCCGAGGTGGGAACCGCCAGCGCCATGGCTGCGGCTTCCTCCGTTTATCTGATGGGGGGCAGCCCGGAGCAGTGCTTCGCGGCAGCAGGGCTGGCCATCCAGAATATGTTGGGGCTGGTATGCGACCCCATTGCCGGGCTGGTGGAGGCCCCTTGCCAGGCCCGGAACGCGGCCGGGGCTTCCAATGCCCTGGTTTCCGCCGAGCTGGTGCTGGCCGGGGTGCCGGAGGTCATTCCCTTTGATGAGGTGGTGGAGGCGGCCCGTCAGGTGGGCCATGCCCTACCGGAAAGTCTGCGGGAGACGGCCCTGGGCGGCATTGCCGCCACCCCCACCGCCCGCCGGCTGGCGGAGCAGACCGGCTGCGGCAGCTGCCGCGGGTGCGGCTGAATATATCCCTTCGTTTAACAAGAGCGTACACGCTTTTCGACGGTGAAAAGTCCTTTGGAAGTTTTGCGTGGCAGAAATGTTGTCCGAGGAAGTGCGGCATTTATGTCCGCAAAAACCGCATATGCTCTTGTAGAGTGTTAGGTACCTTCGTTTAACAAGGACACACACGCTTTTCGGCAGCGAAAATCGGCGCTGACTGCGTCATCTCGTCGTCGCGGACTGCGCTTCATGTCGGGGCGCTATTCCTACGGAATAGGCACCCCTCCAACGCTTCGTCGCTCCGCCTCTCCCCACGAGGTCTTACGACCTTGCGGGGACCCCGCAGCAGCATACGCCAGTATGCCGGCGTCCTCTTCCTTGTCATCATCCGGTTTTCTCTCGCCGAAAAGTCCTGCGGAGTTTTTGCGCGGGAGAAATGGCGCCAGAGGAAGCGCGGAGCGGTAGGCAGGCTGGCGCCTGTCAACGCGACGCGCAATGTCGGGCGGTATTTATGCCCGCAAAAACCGTATGTGCTCTTGTTAAGCGAAGGTATTTTCACTTGATTAAAAAACAGCTCGCAGGAAGGTTTTATGCCCTTTATGATGAGAGCAAAAGGAAGCCGGGCGCGCCCGCAGCGGGGAGGGCTGTCCGGCGCAAGGCGCAGGGTCAGCCCGACTGAAGCGGAGGGCGCGCCCGGCGTGGGAGCGCGGGCGGCTTTGCCGACAGAGATCCTATGGACTCCCCCCATAGGAGAAGTCCGTGCTGATTTGCCCATGGCCGGAAAACAATTCGTAAACGGTTTGTAAATTCTGCACTGCTTTTCTTGCAGTTTTTCTGTCATTCCGCTATGATAGAGTACAGCAGAAATGAACGGGAAAGGAGAACGGGAAAGGAGAGCCGGAAAGGTATGCGGGATTGGTTTCGCCGTTTGATGATGGGACGATACGGGGTGGATCAGCTGACCTGGGTACTGCTGGCGCTCTCTTTGGTCATCTCGCTATGCGGCAGCATTTTTCAGATCAAGGGGTTCAGCATCCTGTGCTGGGCGGTGCTGGTGGTGTGCTATCTGCGCATCTTCTCCCGCAACATTTACGCCCGGCAGCAGGAGAACCAAAAGCTGCTGCAATTCTGGTGGAAGCTGAAGAACGGGCGCGCGAACCGGCCCAGCCGGGAGGAACGCAGAAAGTACAAGGTGTTCATCTGCCCCACCTGCAAGCAGAAGCTGCGGGTGCCGCGTGGCAAGGGGAAGATCAGTATTTCCTGTCCCAAATGCGGGACGAGCTTTATCAAAAAGACATAACGAAAGGGCCTTCCGCGGAGGGCTCTTTTTTTGATGGGTGGGATGAAAAGGCCCCCGGCGGGATCGGAGGGATCGGGTCGGGGGCCTTATGTTACTGCATTATTTTACGCGTTGGGGTCAGTCCTCGTGCTTTTTGGTGAGCTTTTTAGCGCCGAGGCAGAGAGCGCCTACGACAGCCAGGCCGACAAAGACATAGCCGACGGGGCTGGAAACCGCGCCGGTGGAGGGGTTGCCCTCCGCGGGCTTGCTATCGCCCGGCTGGGTGGGGGTGATGATGGTGATGGTGGAGGATTTGGTGTAATCACAGCCGGTGCACTTGTCGGAATCGGGGAGGAACTCGTGGGCGGCTTCGTTCTGCTTGTTACCGCACTTTGTGCACTCTTCCCAGTGAGAGGTGGCATTGTACTTTAGGGGCTGGCCAAAGGTGCAGACCTCATGCGTCAACTCTCTTTCGCAGACAGTGCAGGTCTGGTGATGGTGGCCATCGCCGACATTTACCCAAGCGGAGGGGGTGTGGACAGCCTTATCCAGTTGCTCGTTGCAGCCTTCGCGGGCACACACTTTCCAGTGTTCTTTCTCATCTGTGGTGGCCCAAGGGCCGTTATGATCGTGGCCGAGGGCGGCTTTCGTCACGGCGGCAAGAGTTGTCTCGGTGGTGGCGGTGTCATCGGAGAACAGCTTATCACAGCTGCACTTCCAGTAGGCAGCATTGCCGGGTGCGGTGCAGGTGGGGGCCTTAGCCGCTACGGAAGTAAGATGACTGGTATGGACATGACCGAGGGCGGGGGTGAGGACTTTGCCGCATTCGGTGCACTTGATGGGGGCACCTTCAGTTGCAGCATTACGGTCGGGGATATGGTTCGCCGCATCTTTTATTTCGGCACAGCCAGTACGCTTGCACTTGTGCCAGTGCTGGTTATTATCGGTCGTCCAGTCAGTAGCCCATTCATGGCCAAGAGAGCTACCATCGGTGGCGGTGCAGCCGGTACGCTTGCAGGTCTTAGGAGTGGTACAGGTTGCATCAGCCCAATCATGGCCGAGGGCGCTGCCTTCTGTCTTATCGCAAATAGAACAGGCTTTGGCAGTGGTGCAGTTTGCGGCGGTCCAGTTGTGCTCTGCATAGCCATCTTTTCCGCTATTGGCAGTACCTGCTGTCAAGGTGCAGCCTTCGGCCGTACACTCATGCCAGTGGTGGGTACCATCGCTGGTCCACTCGGTAGCCCACTGGTGAACATGGGGGGTGGTGATGGTGAGGGTGCACGGATTTATAGTAAGATCTACAAGGCCATCATCAACATCAGTCACAGACAGGTCATCATCATTTTTGATTCCAACACTCACTTCTCCCGCATCTGCGGCTTCCTTAACTTTATAAGTAATTGTTACAATCTCAAAATCTCCTGAAAGCTGTCCGTTATAACAGCCAAAGGTTCCTGTGCGGTTTGTATATACTGCATTTTCGGGAAGTCCAGATGCCAGCGTATGAGATACATATTCAAAACTATCCGGGACATCCACATTAAATCCAATTGCCGCAATATTCTTTGTTGTATTGCTGGACATTGATATTTTAATTACGACATTTTCTCCTTGCTGTACGCTTGTAGTTGTTGTCTCTACCTTTAGTACAGCTGTTTCATTTGCAAAAGCAGTGCTTGCAATCATAAAACATATCAGTGCTATTGCAAGTGCTATAGAAACAATTTTCTTCATCTGTTCAATCCTCCAAAATTACAGAGTTGTTATTTGCTTAGTCGTGAACCTAAACAGGCGATTGACATCTGCTATATTTACTTTTTTATCAAGATTGACATCCGCGGCAAAATACTGTTCATCACTAAGCGTAATTTCCTTTTTTGATGTGTACCTGAATAAACGGTTGACATCTGCTATGTTGATTTTCCCATCCCCATTTACATCGCCTTTGACTACGAGGATGGCTTCGGTGATGCCATCGGGGAGAGTGAAGGCGTAGCCGCTGCCACTAACAACCGCTGGAGCCGCCACATATTTGCCGCCGGAAAGGTAGCCGACCTTGCAGGGCTTATCGTAAGTCACTGTGACCACCTGCCCACTGACGGTATAGGTACCGGACAGTGCGCTGGAGCTGGGGGTAACGCTCAACGGGGGCTCCTCCTGGATGGTGACGGTGACGGATGTGGCGGTGAAGGGGACCTCCTGCAGGCTGGCGTTCATGATGTCCAAGCCCGTTATGCCAATTGTGGTGACGGTATCCATGGGGGCATTCTCCAGCACACGAAAGGTTAACCGGAGGATGCTGCAATCGGAGCCTGTCCAGTTCTCACCCTGAGCCCAAACTGCATTTTCACGATCTACTTTCTCCTCTGTTTCGTCCTGTTTTGCTTTGATGCCTACTTCCCAGTCTGTCAGTAATTGCCCATTCGCATCGGTAAGCTGGAGGAGTGTCTCATCATACTGGAAAGCGAACCTTATGCCGGCGATACCGGGGTTATTGTGGATCACCAGCTCTACGGTGAATTCCCCGCCCGGCTGGACGGACGATGCGGAGGAGCGCAGCTCCAAGGTGGGGGTGCCCTCCGCCAGGGAGGGGACACTCACGGCAAGGCACAGGATCATGGCCGCCATGAGGATGCTCCATATTTTTTTCATAGCCAATCTCCTTTCTGCCTTGCCGTGCTTTTACCGGACTGTGTCATCCTTCTATCTTCTCTTCCACATACTGCTGCATCAGCAGAATCAGATCGGCCAGCTTTACCTCACCGTCTTCATTCATATCGGCATTGAGCTGGTTGATCTTGACCGAGAAGCCGGCCAGGTATTTTTTGAGATACAGGATATCCAGCAAGCTGCCGGTCTTGCCGTCATCATTTACATCGCCAAGGACGCGGGTAACGACCTGGACCCCGCCGGAGGTGACGCTGAAGGATACCTTATTCTCGCTGACATTGAGGGCCTCCTGCACCGCAAGGGTGATCTCCGCAAGGCCATCCTCTGCGTTTTCCAGCACCTTGAACCGGAGGTTCAAGAGTGTGCCGTCTTCGATATAATCCGCTGCGCCGACAAAGACCGCTTTTCCGTTTTCCTTGTTGATATAAAGATTGAATCCCTCCGGGGCCATTTCACATTCGAGCAGCTCCAGGCGGGTTTTATCGTAGCTGATGTGGAAGCCGAGCGCCGCAATGCTGGGGGTATCGTGCAGGCTGAGCGTCACGGCGAATTCTTCCTGCGGCTTCACATTCTGTCCGGGGACCTCGATCTTCAGCCGCGGGGTTTCCGCCGCCAGGGCCGGCACGCACAGCAGCAGCGCCGCCAAGGCCAGAAGGTATTTTATTTTTTTCATGGGTTGCCTCCGCTGATTCCAATAAAATGGATCATGTCCGCATGCGGACATGAAAATCTCCCCGGGGAGATTTGGGATTGGGTAATCCTGTACTTTAGTTTAATTCTGCTATCAGATTTTCCTTATTGCAACCATTAATGTAAAATAAGGGTACAAAAACCGGGGGTTCCGGCATGGTCTTTGGGGAGATGCGGAAATACCGGGGCAGAGAGTGCTCCGCTCCGGTATGGTTGCTGATTATTCGTGGTTTTTGCGCCGGGCGCCCAGGAAGCAGATACCTGCCGCCGCCAGTACCGCCATACCGCAGGCTATCAACGGCTATTGTCGCAGCCTTGGTAAGGGTGCTGCCCTCGATGACCTTCGTTTGGTTTTTCCAGCTTTCGTCCATCAAGCATTCGGAGGTGTAAGCGTAGTTGCCGTTCCCCTGCACTTTGAACCTGACGACATAGGTGCCCACATCCGTTGGAGAGCCTGCATAAGCCCAGCTGTACTCGTTCTTCGGGTAGAAAAAGCACTTCACATCGTAACCGCCCAAGCCGATAATGCTATCGTTGACCGTGGGTGCGGCCTGCTTGATGCTGTACTTTTGTCAGCCCATATCGGCGGCAAGAGCCTGATCGATGAGCTTTTGCAGCGTCTCCGCCTGCTTCTTTTCCGTGATGGCACCTACGATGGGTTCGCCCACGATATTGCCGTTGCGGTCAACCACATAGGTGGTGGGGTAGGCAAAAATGTTTGTAGTGAACTTTCCCGCCTCGCCGTCGGAAGCGAAATACACATTCTGGTAGGTCACGCCCTTCTTGGCCAGTACATCTTTTGCTTCGGAAATTGCCGCTTCATCGCCATCCAATGTGAAGGTGTTGACACCGATGAGTGCGCCGCCCTTCTTCGCAAGCTCCTTGTTCAGTGCGTCCAGCTCGGAAAGCTCGCCCACGCAGGGATTGCAGGTGGTGAACCAGAAATTCACCACGGTGACGGCGTTGGCGGAGAACAGCTCGTCGCTCTTCACCGGATTCCCATCCAAGTCTTTGCCCTCAAAGGCGGGGAAGGGGTTGCTGTTCTGCTCGATGGGCTTGCCGTTTTCCGCAGGGACGCTGACGGTTCCGTCCGGGGTCTCGGGCATCAGCTCGGGGAATTTTTCCTCTAGCTTGGTCAGCTGATCCTCCAGATCGCGGATCTTCTCGCCGCCCTCACGCAGCACCTTCAGCTCCTCCTCGGTGAACTGATCCTTGGCGTCCTCGATGGTATCCAGCAGGAACTGGCCGTAGTTTTTGCCGTCCTCGATCATGATCTTATCCTTATTGGCGGCCATAAAGACCTTTTCCCAAAGCGCTGTGTTCTCCGAGAGAATGGCATTTTCCTGTGCCATCAGCTCCTTGTGCATGGCAGCTGCTTCCTCGGCGTTCTTCGGTTCGCTGCTCATTCCGTCCATTTTGTCTCCGCCCTTTGTACCGCAGGCTGCCAGAGAGAGCACCATCAGTGCAATAAGCAGCAGCGCCAGAATTCTGTTGGCAGTATGCATCCTATTCATCTTCATTCGTTTTATTCCTCCTTGTTATTGTTGTTTGTCTGCAGCGTTTCCGCTGCTTTTGCCTTATCTTTACCATCTCCAAAGCCGTAGCGGAAGCTGACGGCGTTTGTGGGACAGGCGCGTATGCACATCCCGCAGCGGATACACTCGGTATGGTTGGGTGCCTTCGTCACATCCACATCCATCTTACAGGCTCTGGCGCATTTCCCGCAGGAGACGCACTTGTTTTTATCCACCTTCATCTGGAAGAGGGACACCCGGTTGAACAGCGCGTAAAACGCGCCAAGCGGGCACAGCCACTTGCAGAAGGGACGGTAGAATACCACGCTCAGCACGATCACCGCCAGCAGGATGCCGAATTTCCATGTAAACAGGCTGCCCAGCGCCGCCCGGATGCCGGAATTGGCAAGGGACAGCGGGATGGCCCCCTCCAGCACGCCCTGGGGACAGAGGTATTTGCAGAAGAACGGGTCGCCCATGCCTACATCGTTCACCAGGAACGCCGGCAGCAGGAAAACCATCACCAGCAGTACAGCGTACTTGAGATAGGTCAGTGGCTTGAGCTTCTTTGTGGAGAGCTTCTTCGTCGGGATCTTATGCAGCAGCTCCTGAAACCAGCCGAAGGGACACAGAAAACCACAGATAAAGCGTCCCAGCAGGACTCCCAGCAAAATGAGAAAGCCTGTGATATAATAGGAGAAGCTGAACTTGGAAGACCCCACCACCGCCTGAAACGCCCCGATGGGACAGGCTCCGGAGGCCGCTGGACAGGAGTAGCAGTTCAGCCCCGGCACGCAAACGGTTTTCCCTGTGCCTTGGTACAGTCCTCCTTTGAAGAAGTTCGGCAGGTGCAGGTTGGTCAGCAGCGTCGCACCCGCCTGTATCCAGCCCCGGAAGCGGGACAGGAGGTGGGAGACCCCGGTATGTTTTTTATCCAATGCCGACACACTCCAAACATAATTTAATCGCCTTACTGAATACCGTTGCGGCCTCGCCCCGCCAAGCGCCGAAGCACAGCATGGCAGCGCCCGCAATCAGCAGCACGACCTGCGCCGCGGCTTTTTTTGCATGAGTCATTTTCATCATCCTTTCCGAATTACTGTGCCCATCATAGCACGGGGAGGTTAAAATTTCTGTTAAGAACGAAAACTTAACGCAAACCTTATCTATTTTTGCTATAATGAAAGCAACATAAAAACGGAGAAATAAAAAGGAGGGCTCTCATGCACCTTTTAGTAATTGAAGATGAACGCGCCCTGTGCGAGACCATCGTCCGCAGCCTGCGGCGGCTGGCCTACAGCGTGGACTACTGCTATGATGGGGAAAAGGCGCTGGCGCTTCTGGGCGTGGAGCGCTACGATCTGGTACTTCTTGATCTGAATCTGCCGAAAAAGGACGGCATGACGGTGCTGCGCACCCTGCGGCAGACCGACCGGGAGACGCGGGTGCTGATCCTCTCCGCCCGCAGCGAGGTGGAGGACAAGGTGCAGGGGCTGGACGCCGGGGCAAACGACTATCTGGCAAAGCCCTTCCACTTGGCGGAGCTGGAGGCCCGCATCCGCAGCCTGACATTGCGGCAGTTCACCCAGCAGGATGTGCTGCTAAGCTGCGGAGCTTTAACCTTTGACACCCGCTCCCGCACCGCCGCCGTCAACGGGCAGCTGCTGACGCTCACCCGGAAGGAAACGGGAATCCTGGAATACCTGATGGTGCATCAAGGAAGGCCAGTAAGTCAGGAGGAGCTGATGGAGCATGTTTGGGACAACAGCGTGGACAGCTTCAGCAATTCCATTCGCGTCCACATCTCCGCCCTGCGCAAAAAGCTCCGCGCCGTGCTGGGCTATGACCCCATCCGCAACCGCATCGGCGAGGGCTATCTGATGGGAGGCGAGGAAGTATGAAGCGTCTTTCCCTGCAGTGGCGCATCACGCTGATGTCCGTCCTGCTCATCGGCATCACCT
>ENA-UOJO01005406-UOJO01005406.1-human-gut-metagenome-genome-assembly--contig:-P57-NODE-5406-length-10238-cov-11.555141_pt1 | contig 10238 bp, 9 predicted proteins | sample MGYA00242351_ERZ723898 | MGnify/ENA metagenome assembly ERZ723898 | reverse complement strand
GAGGGCAGCGAGACCTTCTATCCCCACACCGGCGTCATCGTCTCGGTGAGCCAGGGTTCCGAGAGCAACCTTGTCAAGACCACCACCGGCATCGAAACCAACCAGCGCGGCCTGCTCACCGTCAGTGAGGACGGCAGCACCACCCGCCCCGGCGTCTTTGCAGGCGGCGATGCGGTCATGGGTGCCCGCACCGTCGTCGAGGCTGTTGCCATCGCCAAGCAGGTGGCGCAGTCCATGGACGAGTATATGAAGAGCCTGCCCGCTGATACCACCCCAGACCCCTACGCCGGCATCCCCACCTTCGAGACGCCCACTTCGGACGTGCTCGGCAAACAGAACATCGAATGACCCCAGCCAGCCCGGCCCCGCCGCCGGGCTGGCTTTTTATGTCGGATCTGTAAATATTCGGAGCCTTTTACATTCTTAGCCAGTTCTTAGTTGCCCTGCATCGTCATTTTTTGTATACTAGAGATAAATCACAGCGTGATTATTCCAAGGAGGATACCTGTTTTTGTCATTCCGACGCAAAACAGGTCCAGAAAGGTCGGTGGACACTATACGCAAAGGTTCGCTTCCCAAACTGCGGGAAAAACTGCTCGAAGCATTGCAGGCCGTGCTGCCCATCGTGGCGATCGTGCTGGTGCTCTGCTTTTCCATCGCGCCGGTCTCCCCCAGCATCCTGCTCTGCTTTCTGCTGGGTGCGGCCATGATCATCGTGGGCATCATGTTCTTTACCCTGGGTTCCGAGATGAGCATGAGCCCCATGGGCGAGCGGGTGGGCGCGGTGCTGACCCGGAGCCGTAGCGTCCCCCTCATCATCGGGGTGGGTTTTGCGTTGGGCTTCCTCATCACCATCTCCGAGCCGGACTTGCAGGTCCTGGCCAACCAGGTCCCCTCCATCCCCAACATGACGCTCATCCTCTCGGTCGCGGCGGGCGTGGGCTTCTTCCTCGTCGTGGCCTTCCTGCGCATGCTGCTGGGCATCGCGCTGCCCAAGCTCCTCGTCGTGTTCTATGGGCTGATCTTCGTGCTGGCGGCTTTCGTGCCCAAAGAGTTCCTGGCCGTCGCCTTTGACTCCGGCGGCGTGACCACCGGCCCCATCACGGTGCCCTTCATCATGGCGCTGGGCGTCGGTGTGGCCGCCATCCGAAGCGACCGCCACGCGGCGGACGACAGCTTCGGCCTCGTGGCCCTCTGTTCGGTCGGCCCCATCCTGGCCGTTCTGCTGCTGGGCATCCTGTTCCGGGCCAGCGACAGCGCCTACGTCCCGCCCATCCTGCCCGATGTGAGCGACTCGGTGGAGCTGTGGCAGCTGTTCCATGTCAGCCTGCCCACTTACTTCAAAGAGATCGCCACCTCGCTGCTGCCCATCGTGCTGATGTTCGGCGTCTTCCAGCTGGTGGCCCTCAAACTCGACCGCCGGACGCTGGGCCGCATCGGCGTGGGCCTGGCCTATACGTACATTGGCCTTGTGTTTTTCCTCACCGGAGCAAACGTTGGCTTTATGCCAGCGGGTAATTATCTGGGCCAGGTGCTGGCCGGGCAGACCTTCCGCTGGCTCCTCGTTCCCATCGGGATGCTCATCGGCTACTTCATCGTCAAGGCCGAGCCGGCTGTCTACGTCCTGAACAAGCAGGTCGAGGAAGTCACCGACGGTGCCATCTCCGCCGGGACGATGGGCGCAGCCCTCTCGGCCGGTGTCTCCCTCTCGGTCGGCCTCGCCATGGTGCGGGTGCTCACCGGGATCTCCATCCTGTGGTTTCTCATCCCCGGCTATGCGTTCGCCATCGGCATCGCGTTCGTGGTGCCCAAGCTCTACACCGCCATCGCGTTCGATGCGGGCGGCGTTGCCTCCGGCCCCATGACGGCCACCTTCCTGCTGCCGCTGGCGCAGGGGGCCTGCGCCGCAGTGGGCGGCAACATCGTCACCGATGCGTTCGGCGTGGTGGCCATGGTCGCCATGACGCCCCTCATCACCGTGCAGCTCATGGGCCTGATGGCGCAGCTCAAGCAGCGCCGCGCCCGCAGCGCCCAGCCGGTGCACACCACCCCCGCGCTGGCCTTTGCCGACCTGCCGGATGACGCCATCATCGAGCTGTAAGGAGGTCTTTGCGTGAATTCACTTTACTGGCTGGTCACCATCACCGACCGCCGCTCCACCGACGCCTTTCTGGCTCTGTATGCCGAGTTCGGCGTCACGGTCAGCCTGCGCACCGTCGGCTCCGGCACCGCCGTGCAGGAGACGCTTTCCACCCTCGGCCTGGAAAAGACCGAGAAAGCCGTCCTCTTTGCCATGATCACCGCCGACACCTGGCCCAGGCTCCAGAAGGGCCTGCGCCGCAAGCTGCAGATCGACGTGCCCGGCACCGGCATCGCCTTCATCGTGCCGGTCAGCAGCATCGGCGGCAAGCGCGCCCTGCAATTCCTGACCGAACACCAGACCTTCACCGTAGAGGAGGAGAGCACCTTGAAAGATACCCGCTATGAGCTGCTGCTCGTCATCGCCAACCAGGGCCACACCGGTTCCATCATGGATGCGGCCCGCGCCGAGGGAGCCGGCGGCGGCACCGTTATCCACGCCAAGGGCACCGGCATGGAGGGGGCCGCCCACTTCATGGGGGTGGAGCTGGTCAACGAAAAGGAGCTGGTCCTCATCGTCTCCCACACCGCCCAGAAGAACGCGATCATGAAAGCCATCATGCGCAAGGCCGACCCCAAAGCCGGGGCCATCGTCTTCTCCCTGCCCGTCACTGATACGGCGGGCCTGCGGCTTCTGGAGGAAGAATCATAATCCTAACAAGAAAACGGCACCCGATGGGTGCCGTTCTTCTTGTTATTGCATCGCAGGCGTGGATTTTTTCATATTTATCCTGTATCATAGGAGAAAGGAGGGATCTTCTATGAACCACACGCATCGCCGCCAGCTCTTCTGGAACAGCCTTGTCATCGTTTTTGGCAACGCGCTCTACGCGCTGGCGGTCGCCTTATTTCTGGAGCCTGCCGGGCTCGTGACCGGCGGTGCCACCGGCATCGCGCTGGCCTTCGGGCGGCTGACGGGCCTGTCCGTCTCCGGCTTTCTGCTGGTGTTCAACCTGGCCATGCTGGTCTGGGGCTGGGCCGTTCTGGGCCGCGCCTTTGCGCTGAACACGCTGACCAGCAGCATCCTCAGCCCCGTTTTTCTGGCGCTGTGGGAGCAGCTTCTGGCCGACCGCGTCCTCACCGAGGACATCTTCCTGTGCACGGTCTTCGCGGGGCTGGGCATCGGCGTGGCACTGGGGCTGGTCATCCGGGCCGGTGCCTCCACCGGCGGCATGGACATCCCGCCGCTGGTGCTCCAGAAATGGTTCCGCCTGCCGGTGTCTCTCACGATGATGGTCTTCGACATCGCCATCCTGCTGGTGCAGGCGCTCTTCAGCCCGCCGGAACAGGTGCTCTACGGCATTGTGATGGTCATCCTGCACACCATCGTTATGGACAAAATGCTCCTTCTGGGCGACAGCCGCACTCAGGTCAAGATCGTCAGCGCCCGGTCGGACGAGATCCGGGATGCCATTCTGGAGCAGATCGACCGGGGCGTGACCATCCTGCACGGCGAGGGCGGCTACACCCACGAGCCTACTGAGGTGCTGCTCAGCGTCGTTTCCAACCGGGAGCTGCCCAAGCTCGAAAAGCTCGTCCATTCCATCGACCCGGAGTGCTTTCTCATCGTCAGCCGCGTCACCGAAGTCAGTGGGCGCGGTTTCTCGCTGGAAAAGCAGTATCAATAAATTCAAACGGAGGTACCCACTATGAATCAGTTCACCCATCCCGTCGGACGGCGCAGCGCCACCCTGACCGGCTATGTCCAGCAGACCAGCAGCGCCCTGCCCAACCTGAACGTCTGTCCCGCCGTCCTCATCTGCCCCGGCGGCGGCTATGCCTACTGCACCGACCGCGAGGCCGAGCCAGTGGCGCTGGCCTTTCTGAATGCCGGTTACAACGCCTTCGTGCTGCGGTATACCGTCAGCACCAGCTGCCCCGGTGCCGAGGTGTTCGACAATGCGCTGGCCGAGGCGGAGGAGTCGCTCATCTACCTGCATGACCACGCGGAAGAACTCCACATCGACCCGGACAAGATCGCCGTGCTGGGCTTTTCCGCCGGTGCCCACCTGACCGGTGCATTGGGCACCATGGGCCGCATCCGCCCCGCCGCCCTGCTGCTGGGCTACGGCGTCTACGCCGCGGACGGTGTCGCCATGGGCGTCCAGATGCCCAATGTGCTGAACCACATCGACGCCCAGACGCCGCCGTCCTTCCTGTTCGCGACCCAGGGCGACCGGCTCGTGCCCGCCTCGAACTCGCTGGACTTTGCCTCCCGCCTGGCGGCGCTGCACACTCCCTATGAGATCCACATCTTCTCCTACGGCGATCACGGTGCTTCGCTGGGCACCCTCAACGTCACCGCGCCCCGCAGCTATGAGAACCCGGATCTTGCCCACTGGTTCCCGATGGCCCTGCGCTTTCTGGAACACATCTTCCGGCATGACGAGCTTGTGCCCCAGCCCGCAGAGGCCACGGAGTACGGCCCGGACATGCGGATCGGCAAGCTGCTGGATGACCCCGCCAGCGCCCCTCTGCTGGCAGAGCATCTGCCGGAGCTGGTCGAACTTGTCCAGACCTATCCCGACTGCCGCGCCCTGACGCTGAAGAAGTTCCAGCTCTTCACCCAGACCCTCCCGCAGGAGCGCTTTGACGCCTGTGTCAAGGCACTGACTGCACTCAACTAAGCAAAAACGAGGCTGCCCGTATCCCGCGGACAGCCTCGTTTTTTTGTTGCTTTTTTACAGCAGCGGTGCCAGCACTTTGAGCAGCATGCCCAGCGCACGGAACAGCCACCGCCCCTGCCAGATGCTCCTGGGGTCGTTTTCCACGGTGCGGCACTGTTTCAGCGTCGCCTGAAAATCCGCCTCGATGTTCCGGATGCAGGGGGCATCCGTCAGCCAGACCGCATCTTCAAAGTGGTGGTACAGGCTGCGGTAATCGAGGTTGATGGTGCCCACCACGGCCTCCCGGTCGTCCACGACAAAAACTTTTGCATGAACAAAGCCCGGCGTCCACTCGCTGATCTTCACCCCCGAATCCAGCAGGGACGAATAATGGGTCTTGGCCAGCGAGTTCGCAAACTTTTTGTCCGCGATGCCCGGCAGGATGAGGTGGACGTCCACACCGCGCTCGGCGGCAAACTTCAGGGCCGTTTCCAGCTCGCCGTCTAAAATCAGATAGGGCGTCATGATGTGGATGTACCGCCGCGCCCGGTTGAGCAGGTCGATGTAGACCATCTCGCCCACCCGCTCACCATCCAGCGGGCAGTCCCCATAGGGAGCCGCCGTGCCTCCGGCATTTTCCGGCACCGGGATGGGCTCGGCCAGAAAGGCGTCGAACTCCGGCTCCTTCAGGATGCACCACATCTGCAAAAACAGCGCGGTCAGCGAGCGGACTGCCTCGCCCTCCAGCATGATAGCGGCATCCTTCCAGCGGCCATACTTTTCCACCTGGTTGATGTACTCATCGGCCAGGTTCACGCCGCCGGTAAAGCCCACCCGCCCGTCGATGACCAGGATCTTCCGGTGGTCGCGGTAATTGTAGTGGGTAGAGACGAACGGCTGCACCGGGCTGAATACCTTGCACCGGATGCCCAGCGCTTCCAGCCGCCGGGGGTAATCGCGCGGCAGGGTCGAGAACTCGCAGGTGCCGTCGTACATCACCCGGACGTCCACCCCCGCTGCGGCCTTGCGGGCCAGCACTTCCAGCACCCGGCCCCAGAACAGCCCCTCGTCGATGATGAAGTATTCGACGAAGATGTACTTTTCTGCCGTTTCCAGCTGGCGCAGCAATTCCTCGAACTTGGCCTCGCCGCTGGGGAAGTAGGTCATGGCGGTGTTCTCATACACCGGGAAGCCGCCGCCCCGCCCATACAGATAGGTCGCCAGCGACGCCGCGCCGGGTTCGGACGCTTCCAGCTTCTGGACGACCGATTGGTTTTGCGGCAGCTGGGTGCGCAGCACATCTTCCAGTTCCAGCAGCCGTTTGCGCAGGATGTTGTGGCCGAAGTTGCTCTTCACATAGAAGAACAGCGGCACACCCACCACCGGAAAGAGCGCAATGACCACCATCCAGGTGATCTTTGCACTGTTGTCCATCTTGCTGTTCAGCAGGTAGAGGACCATGGCCGCCGTGACGACCACACTGCCGCCGAAGTAGTGGGGCAGCAGATTGCCGAACCAGCGGAAGATGCTGACCAGCAGCCCCACCTGAAGCAGCAGGAGCAGCAGCACCAGCCCGAACCGGCTGAAGATGGCGTGAATGACCCCCTTCTGGCCCTTTTTCAGCAGCCGGAGGCCGCCGTCCTCAAACTTCTGGGCGTAGCTTTTGACATTTTGTTTCAGTTCGTCCTTCTGCATGGCAGCTCACCTCCTGCGCAGGGTCACAGCGAACATTCCCTGCGCGGCATGGCAGGCCTCCACCAGCGCCTTGGGCTGGCAGCAGAGGCCGTGGTCGTGCCATGGGTCATTGAACCAGTAATGCTCGGCATCGTAGCCCACCAGCAGCAGGCAGTGCTCGTTGCACTTCCAGGCAAAGTCGGTGCCGTCGGCCAACAGCCAGTGGTCCCGCTGTTCGGGCACGGGCTGGAAATCCAGGGTCGCCCAGAACACCACCGGCATCCCGGCGTCGATGTACTGGCAGAGTTCCGCCGCTGTCTTGCCGCTCTCGTCCACCACCTCGAACTGCCCAGCCGCGCCCTCGTGTTCCAGCGCACTGTTCAGCGCCCGGACGATGCAGGGCGCATAGCAGCCGTAGCCGGTGTGGTCGTGCGGGTCACCGGGGTAGACCTGCCATGGGTCCGGGCCGTAGAGTTTCCCATCCTGCTCCCAGTAAGGAGCATGGGGCAGGTCCCGCTCGATGAAGGTATCCGGGTCGATCCGGATGCCCATCGCCTGCAGCAGCATCACTGCGCTGATGCTCTCGCAGCCGTTCACCCAGCGGTCTGTCTGGTCAATGTAGGGAGCCAAAACGATTTTTTTCATCAAATTTCCTCCCAGAGCATGGTTTGCTCTGTCAAAAAACGCGTTTTTGTGTTATGATAGGCAGTAAGATACAGTGTTTCTATTATAACTTATTTTGACCGATTTTTCTACCGAAATCGGCAGGCGGGAGGATTTTGGAGCATGAACAATCTCATCATCGGCATCGCGGGTGGTTCGGGCAGCGGCAAGACCACACTGGCCATCCGGCTCAAGGAACGGTTCGGGGAGGACGAGGTGCGTCTGATCTCTCACGACAGCTACTACAAGCGCCACGACGAGCTTCCTTTTGCGGAGCGCTGCAAGCTGAACTACGACCATCCGGATGCGTTTGATAACGACCTGCTCATCGAGCACCTGCGGGAGCTGAAGGCAGGCCGCGCCATCGACTGCCCGGTCTACGATTACGCCGACCACAACCGCAGCAGCGAGGTGCAGCACATCGAGCCGGCCCCCGTCCTCATCGTGGAAGGCATCCTGCCCCTGGCCGAGCCGGAGCTTTGCAAGCTGTTTGACTACAAGATCTATGTGGACACCGACGCCGATGAGCGCATCCTCCGCCGCATCCTGCGGGACGTCAAGGAGCGCGGCCGCTCGCTGGACAGCGTCATCACCCAGTACCGCGCCACGGTCAAGCCCATGCACGAAGCCTTTGTGGAGCCCAGCAAGCGCAACGCCGACATCATCATCCCCAACGGCGGCGAGAACGGCCCCGCCATCGAGATGCTGGCCCACCACATCCGCAGTCTGATCCAGAAGGCTAACATACAGTAACATTTTCCGATACCACACAGCCGCCCCGCTGCGTTGTATTCTCAACGCGGCGGGGCGGCTGTTGTTATGGTCTTCGCTTGTATTTCAGGGGCGTCTGCACCTCAGCGCGGATGCGGGTCAGATAATTCCGCGTCTCTCCGGTGCTGCGAAGGATGGCGTCGAGCTGGGCCTTCTGTTCCCCGGTCATGCCCTCATCCTCGGCCAGAAGCTCGGCATTGCCCTGAATGACAGTCAACGGCGTCTTCAGCTTGTGAGACAGTTGGATGATGCTCTCCCGCTGCCGATGTTCCATTTCCCACTGGGCCTGCAGGCTGTCGGTCAGTTCCTCGCCCATCAGCTGCAACGCACGCAGAGCCTCATCGTACTCCCGCACCTTTGCCCCGGTAAAGTCGATGTCCTCGATGCCCTTTTTTTCGGCCACCTGCCGGGATGCCTCCGTCAACCGAGCCGTCTCCCGTCTCAGAAACGCGCCGGAACGGTGGGTGCTCCACGTGACCACCCCCACCAGCAGGAAAATGCCCAAGATCAAGTGCATCGTCTGCACATCCGGCAGAATATCGCGCAGAGTTGGGTCTGCATAGGGCACTGCGTAGTCAAATTGCAGCAGACAAACCGTCCCGTCCTGCAATCTCGCGCGCAGATAATACTGTTCGTATCCAATCTCCCAGCGAAGATCCCCCGTCCACTCCCGCATTGCCTTTTGCAGATGGGAACTGTCCATGTTGGTGGCAAGCACCGTATTCCCCTCTGCATCAATCAGCACATACCGGCACAGCGGGTCCAGCTCAGCCGGGTCAAATGTTTTCGCCGTCCGGTACGGCAGGATGTTCTGTACGGCCTCGTTCGAGACCCGCGCTGCCCGGTTGGCCGGAAGAAGCCATCCGCTGTCGATGCACAAAAAAAACAGCAGGAACCAAAGCACCGCTGCCACAATGCAGCTCACCGCTGTCTGCACAAGATACCCCAGCAGCACGGCCCGCAGCGAGATCAGTTTTCGCTTTTCCATTGATAGCCCACTCCCCACACCGTCTTCAACAGCGTCTCCGGTGCCCCTGCTGCCCGCAGCTTGACCCGGATGTTTTTGATATGCTGGGTGATAGCGGTGTCGTCCGCTGTTCCATCCACGCCAAACACAGCTTCGTAGATCTGTTCCTTGGTGAAGGTCTGCCCGGCATGAAGCGCCAGATACTCACAGATAGCGTACTCCGAGCGGGTCAGCGACAGTTCTTTTTCTGCGTAGGACGCCGATTTGCCCGTCATATCAAAGCTCACCCCGCTACGCACCATCCGGTACACCGGAACACGATTCTGCCGCCGCAGATGGGCCGCGACCCGCGCCCGCAGTTCGCCCACCCGGAAGGGCTTGGTCAGGTAGTCATCTCCCCCAATGCCCAGCCCCTCCAGCACAGATGCCTCATCGGTCCGGGCCGTCAGGAACAAAATGGGTGCATCCGTCTGCTCCCGGATCCGGCGGCAGACAGCAAAGCCGCTTTCGTTTGGCATCATCACATCCAGCAGGATGCAGTCCGACCAGCGGCAGAGTGCTTCGGTCAGGTCTGCCCCGGAGCTGCATGTCACCACCCGGTGGCCATCCCGCTCCAAGGCCGTCTTGAGCAGGATGCACAGGTCCGGGTTATCATCCACCGCCAGAATGTTTGCCACACGATCACCTCATCACATTGTAAAGCAGGCAGGACGCCCCATACAAAAGATAGATATGGGCCGGATAGAACCAGTAAAACAGCTGCTTGTGCCCGCTGCCCCGCCTGCCGTTGTAGAGTCCCATCAGTACCGCTGCCGCCACGCCGAACCACTCGTAATAATCCGTAAACATCTGGGTCCAGACGAAATCTGCCTGAGCGTGAACCATCGCAAAGGGCAGCACCAAATCCCACAGAAGCGCATTCAGCGCCCACACACCCAGCTGCACCGGGCGATGCCCCCGCAGCGCATACAGCAGCACCCCGCCCAGCAAAAAGCCCCAGCTACCGTCTGTGACAGCCGTCCACATGGGCAGCGGACTCGTCATCAGGAACGCCACCACCGCAGAGGCAATGGGCATATCCTGCACTTGGGGGAAAAGCAGCAGAAAAGCCACGACCATATAGGGCCAGCAAAGCACAGCTGCAATGGCTGCTGCGCCCTTTGCAATTTTCTTTTCGCGCAGCCAGTCGATGCCCTGCCAGATCACGCACAGCAGCACAAGATCCTGAAAGATGGCATTCTGCGGATAAAAGCCGTCTCCACGCCGGAAGGCACCGGCATAGATCATGAAAAATTCCAGTGCTGCCATCGCCGTTCCGATTGCCCAGATGCGGAGAACGTAGCGCTTCCGGTCATGGGTGTGCGCAAAGCCCTCCACCGTGCAGAACAGAAACAGCGGCGCACTGAGCCGCCCCAGCA
>ENA-UOJO01005396-UOJO01005396.1-human-gut-metagenome-genome-assembly--contig:-P57-NODE-5396-length-10260-cov-32.959236_pt1 | contig 10260 bp, 8 predicted proteins | sample MGYA00242351_ERZ723898 | MGnify/ENA metagenome assembly ERZ723898 | reverse complement strand
GAAGCCGTGTGCAAAGGCCAGTGCCTTGCCCTCGGTCATGTAGGGAGCCACCTGCGTGTTGTAGATATCGGCGCACAGCTCATCGGGCACCAGCATCATGACAACGTCACCGGCCTTGGCAGCCTCTTCCACTTCCATCACCTTGAAGTTTTCGTGGGTGGCTGCGAACTCAGAAGCCTTTGCCCAGTGGGCAGAGCCCTTGCGCAGGCCGACCACAACGTTGACGCCGCTCTCGGCCAGATTCTCAGAGTGTGCATGACCCTGGCTGCCGAAGCCGATGACAGCGACGGTCTTGCCGTCCAGCACGCCGAGGTTGCAGTCGGAATCGTAGTATTTCTTGATAGCCATAATCGTTAGTCTCCTTTTACTTTTTCTGATTGGTTTATCTTCCGGTCTTGTATGCTCTGTTCTATCTTTCGCTCACCCTGAGCGGAAAAGCAATGTGATTTATGCCCGTCTTGCACCCGGCGGGGGCAGCTGGACGGAGCGCACCTCCTGCGGCGGCTTCTGGATATGCTGGTGCATCCCGCCGCGCTCCAGTGCAGTAACGCCGGTGCGGCACTGCTCAAGAATGTTGTAGCCCTCGAACATTTTCAAAAATGCGTCCAGCTTGTCCGGCCGGCCGATGAGTTCAAACACCATGCTGTCCGGGGAAAGATCAATGATCTTTGCCTTGTAGATGCAGGCGATCTCCCGCAGCTCTGTGCGGTTGTGCACGTCCGATTCCACCTTGAGCAGCAGCAGCTCCCGCTCCAGCGCTTTTTCGCTGTCCAGCACGAACACCTGCCGGGTGACTTCCAGCCGCTCGGTCTGCAATACCAGCTGCTGCAAGGCCTTTTCGTTGCTGGTAATGGTCACCGTGATGCGGCTGACTGCCGGGTCGTTGGTGGCGGACACCGTAAGGCTGTCGATATTGAAGCCGCGGCGGCAGAACAGGCTGGACACCCGGGCCAGAACGCCGCTCTGGTTGTCCACCAGCAGGCTGATGACCCTGCGCTGATCAGATTCCATGATGCTGTGTCCTCCTTATTCCATGATGATGTCGTTGATATCGCCGCCGCCGGGGATCATAGGCAGCACCTTTTCATCCTTGTCGATGATGCACTCGATCCAAGTGGGGCCTTTCTGCTGCAAGGCATCTGCAAAGGCTTCCTGAAACTCCGGCAGATTGGTGCAGCGGTAGCCCTTCAGGCCAAAGCCGTCTGCCAGCTTGACAAAATCTGTCTTGCGGTGGGGGTCGGTCTGGCTGTAACGCTTGCCGTAAAAGCTGGTCTGCCACTGGCGCACCATGCCCAGCACCGAGTTGTTGAAGATGACCGTGATGATGGGCAGCTCGTAGCTGACGGCGGTGCAGGCTTCGTTCAGGTTCATGTGGAAGGAGGCGTCACCGGTAAACATCACCACACGCTGCTGGCGTCCCAGTGCCATCTGGGCACCAATGGCGGCACCGTAGCCAAAGCCCATGGTGCCAAGGCCGCCGCTGGTGATAAAGCCACGGCTCTTGGTGTGGCGCAGGTACTGCGCCGCCCACATCTGGTGCTGACCCACATCGGTAACATACACGGCGTCGGGGCCGCACTGGTTGCACACCTCGCCGATGACCTGATGGGGCATCAGCCGGGTAGGGTCGGACACAGGGTGGTAATCCTGTGCCTGCCAGCTCTGGATCATCTTCATCCATTCCGGGTGCTTGGCGGGCTTGATCTGGGGCAGCATGGCGTTCAGCACATAGGCTGCATCGCCCACGATGGAAAGATCCACATCCACGTTCTTGCCCAGCTCGCTGGCGTCAATATCGATCTGGATGATGGTGGCGTTTTTGGCAAAGGTCTTGGGGTTCAGCGCCACGCGGTCAGAAAAGCGGGTACCCACCGCGATGAGCACATCGCACTCTGCCACCGCCCGGTTGGAGGTGTAGCAACCGTGCATCCCCAGCATCCCCAGATTCATCGGGTCGCCATAGGGCACAACGCCTGCGGCCATCAGGGTGTAGGTGGCAGGGATCTCCGCCTTGTGCAGCAGATCCCGCAACGGCTGGCAGCTGGCTGCGCTGCGCACGCCGCCGCCAAAGTACACCAGCGGACGCTGTGCGGCGTTGATGAGGTCTGCCGCCCAGTGCACCTGCTCCTCATTATAGGTAGTCACGGTGCGGATGGGCTCCGGCTGCTTGGGGGTGAACTCGCACACTGCTGCGGTCACGTCCTTGGGGATATCCACCAGCACCGGGCCTTTGCGGCCGCTCTGCGCGATGCGGAAGGCCGCCCGCATGGTGTCTGCCAGCTCTTCCACCCGGCGCACCGTGAAGTTGTGCTTGGTGATGGGCATCGTGATACCCTCAATGTAGGCTTCCTGGAAGCTGTCCGTGCCCAGACCTGCGGTGGGCACGTTGCCGGTGAAGGCCACCATGGGCACCGAGTCCATGTAGGCGGTGGCAATGCCGGTGACCAGATTGGTGGCACCCGGGCCGCTGGTGGCCAGCACCACGCCGGTGCGGCCGGTAGCACGGGCATAGCCGTCTGCCGCATGGGCCGCGCCCTGCTCGTGGGCGGTAAGCACATGGGTGATGCGGTCGGAATTCTTATACAGCTCATCATAAAGGTTCAGCACTGCGCCGCCGGGATAGCCAAAAAGGGTATCCACGCCCTGTTCGCAGAGGACCTCGACAAAAATCTGGGAACCATTCAACTGCATGGTGCGTTACTCCTGTTTCTTTCCTGATCCTTCTATCATTGACACGCTTCTGCCGCAGGAGACCGGGTATAAAAAAAGCCCCTGTCCCCTGTTCTCCAAGAGACAAAGACCTTGTGATCATCAAGCTCTCTGCGGTACCACTCTCGTTGGCGTGCTGTGCACGCCCCCTCACGGACTTCCAGCAAAGTCCCGCACTGTAACGGCTGCAACCGGCGCTGCTTACAAGGGTTTGCACCCGTTGGGCAGGCTGCTCCGGGATGATTTTCCGCACGAAACGCTGACTGCCTTGCACCAGACGGCAGCTCTCTGAACAGTGGGGATCGTGTGGTACTTTTTCCCATCTGCGCATTTGTTGATGTAAATTATACTATAAACCGGGCTTTTGTCAATCGACAATTTGTAACCTGAATCAGCCCAAAGATGAAGCATTTTTAACACCCCTTGCATCCCCGCCCGAACCGCTGTATACTTTTGATATCCGCGTACCTGCGTTTTGTAAGGTATGTGCTATTGGAGAGGAAAAGGAATCGACCGATGAAACTGAGAGAATGGAATGCCCATCTGCATGGGCTTGTTGTGTTCCGTGCCCTGCTGAACGACCCTGTTGTGGCAAGACTTTTAGACCTGACCGACCGCATGGAGGCGGGCTGCTCCTCCTACGGCCCGGTGTGCGATGCCGTAGCCGCCTTTGAGGCCGCTTTGTTCGAGTACACCACCAACTGGGGCAGCTACCTGAGCAATGCTGTGCTGGAGGCCGAGACCATCTGCGTGCGGCAGGCCGCTGCCGGGCAGCTGGACGCGCTGCTGCAAAGCGCCCTGGACAGCGAGCTACAGTTTTTGCAGCAGCTGTGCGGGCTGACGCTGGACGAGCTGTTCCAGACCGCCTACTCGGAGCAGGCGCAGCGGCCGGAACTGGCTTTCCTGCCCCGGTGGCAGACCTGTGAGCTCGACCTTGCCGCCGCCTACGCCCAGCGCATGAACGAGGTGGGCAAAAAGGGCTACGGTATGTTTGCAAAGCACCATGTATTCACGGTGGAAAACGGCCAGCTTGTGCCGGTAAAGTACCCCGACCCGCAGCGCCTTTCCGAACTGCCCGGCTACGAGAAGGAGCGGGAAAAGGTGATCGCCAACACAAAGGCGCTGCTGGCCGGGATGCCCGCCAACAATGTGCTGCTGTACGGCGACGCTGGTACCGGCAAATCCAGCGCGGTAAAGGCCATTGCCAACGAGTTTGCGCCCGAGGGGCTGCGGCTGGTAGAGGTAAAAAAGAACCAGCTGTACCAGATCCCCGACCTGATGGATAAGCTGGCGGCAAACCCGCTCAAGTTCATCCTGTTCATCGACGACCTGAGCTTTACCGCCAACGACGACAACTTTGCCGCCCTGAAGGCTATTCTGGAAGGCAGCGTAGGCGGACGCGCCCAGAACATTGCGGTGTATGCCACCTCCAACCGCCGCCACCTCATCAAGGAGACCCTCTCGGACCGCACCGGCGACGACATCCACGAAGCCGACACCCGGCAGGAGCTGATGAGCCTTTCGGCCCGGTTCGGCCTGACGGTCACCTTCCAGCGGCCGGAAAAGGCACGGTTCGAGACCATTCTGGAGGAGCTGGCAAAGCAGCACAACATCCAGATGCCCACCGAGCAGCTGCTGCTCAAGGCCGAGGCCTTCGCCCTGCGTGCCGGTGGCCGCAGCCCCCGGGTGGCCAAGCAATTCATCGAGCAATGCGAGGCCGGTGTGCAGAAGTAAAAATCGGTTTTCCGAACATGATGCCAAAAAACGGGACACCAAAGCATCCGCAGATGCTCCGGTGTCCCGCTTTTCTTGTCTTATTTTTCGCTCAGTCCCGCACGGCGATGCACTCGATCTCCAGCTTTGCCCCCTTGGGGATGGCTGCCACCTGCACGCAGCTGCGGGCGGGGAACGGCTCGGCAAAGGCCTTGGCGTACTCTGCGTTCACTGCGGCAAAATCGTTGATGTCGGCCAGAAAGATCACCGTCTTGACCACGTTGTTCATGGAAAGCCCAACCTCGGCCAAAATCGCCTTCAGGTTGGCAAGGCTCTGTGCGGCCTGCTGCTCCACGGTATCGGCCATGGTGCCGGTGGCGGGGTCTACCGGGATCTGCCCGGACACGAACACCATATTGCCCAGATCCAGTGCCTGACTGTAAGGGCCGATGGCGGCAGGTGCGTTGGTAGTAGATACGACTTTCATGGTATATTTTCTCCTCCATATTACTTTAAGTTTAAGACAAGTTCTCTTTTCGCTCTGGCAAACGATGAAGTTTACACCCGCTCAGTGACCAGCTGGAAGCCAGCTGGAAGCCAGCCTTGGTCAGCTCGGTGCGGATCTGCTCGATCTGAGCGGCATCGCGGGTCTCCAGCGTCAGCTTGAGGAAGCAGCTGGAGATGGGCATATTGGGGTCGGAGCCGTCATGCTGCACCGACACCACATTGCTGCCGCAGCGGGATACCACCTCGGCCACCTTTTTCAGCTGGCCGGGCTTGTCCTCCAGTGCAATGGTCAGGTTGGCCTTGCGGCCGCTCATGACAAGACCGCGGGTGATGACGCGGTTCAGGATGTTCACATCAATGTTGCCGCCGGAGATGACGCAGGCCACCTTTTTGCCTTCCACCGGCAGCTTGTGGAACAGTACTGCTGCCACCGGCACAGCGCCTGCACCCTCGGCCACCAGCTTCTGGTTCTCCATCAGGGAGAGGATGGCCGCCGCTGTCTCGTCCTCGGTCACGGTAACGATATCATCCACATACTGCTCGCACAGCTGATAGGTCAACTCGCCCGGGGTCTTGACCTGAATGCCGTCCGCAAAGGTGGAGGCAGCTTTCAGGGTCTGGTACTTGTGCTCGTGCAGGCTGCGGTACATACTGGGGGCACCCTCGGCCTGTACGCCGTACACCTTGACCTCCGGGCGCAGGGTCTTGATGGCAAAGGCAATACCGGAGATCAGTCCGCCGCCGCCCACCGGCACCACCACAGCGTCCACATCCGGCAGCTGGTCGAGAATTTCCAGACCAATCGTGCCCTGCCCGGCGATGACCTGCTCGTCATCGTAGGGGTGAATAAAGGTCATGTCGTACTCCTTTTGCAGCTGCACGGCCTTGTCGTGGGCTTCGTCGTAGGTGCCGGGCACAAGGCAGACCTCCGCGCCCAGATTTTTGGTGTTCTCCACCTTCATCAGGGGCGCGCCATCCGGCATACAGACGATGCTGCGGATGCCGCGCCGGGTAGCCGCCAGCGCCACGCCCTGCGCATGGTTGCCCGCAGAGCAGGCAATGACGCCCTTGGCGCTCTCCTCCTCGGAAAGCTGGCTGATTTTATAGTAAGCGCCCCGCACCTTAAAGCTGCCGGTGGCCTGCAGGTTCTCGGTCTTAAGGTACAGCTGGCAGTCCTTGGACAGCTTGGGGGCTTCGATGAGGTCGGTCTTGCGCGCTACGTCCTTCAGCACAAAGGCGGCGTGGTAGATCTTATCCAGAGTCAGCATGACAGATACTTCCTTTATTTTTTCGTGATGTCATCCAGTATAAGTTACAAAAATTGTTTTGTCAAATGAATTTCATTCACGATAAACGGCATAAAAAAGAGAAAGGCAGTGGTAAAGCCACTGCCTTTCTCTTTTTATTCTCATTATCGTCCACGGCCACCGCCGCCGCCGTGGCTGGAACCACCGCCCATGCCGCCGAAGCCGCCGCCAAAGCTGCCGCCGCCGAAACCGCCGCGTCCGACACCGCCCCCGAAGGAGCCGCCGCCCATGCCGCCAAAGCCGCCGCCGCGCGGAGGCCGAGGGCCACGGGAGCCGCCGTAGAAGCCGCCCGGCGGGGGCGGCGGCGGGCCGCGACGTCTGCGAGGAGGCCGCGGCCCACCGAAGCACCACAGCCAGCCGCAGGGGCTGGCAAAAACATAGGCCATCGACCGGATAATGACGATGAGCAGCACAACGCTGACCACAAGGGTCAGGATGTCGGTCAGGGCGCTGCCGCCGCTGCTCTGCTCGCCCTGATACCCGGGCTGCACGGTGCTGCCGTTACCGGTGCCGCCGGAAAGGCTGACCCCGTAAATATCCGCGATGGTGTTTGCCACGTTCCGGGCACAGGTAGTCACCGCGCCGTCATAATTCTTTGCGGCAAACTGATCCTCCATCGTCTGGGCGATGGCACTGGACTGCTTTGCCAGCGTGGTGTTGCGGAAGCCGTCGCCGTAGGTCAGGTAGTAGTCGCCGTCCGCATACTGCGCCGACTCCATCACCAGCAGAATCAGAACGCCGTTGTTCTGGGAGGAGGAACCGATGCCCCATGCGTTGAAAGCCTGTATTGCGTAATCCTCTGTGGAATCATTGCCTGTATATTCTACAGTCAGTACACCGATCTGCGCGCCGCTGCAGCTGGATTCCAGTTGGGCGTTCAGCTCGGTGATGGTCTGCACGGTGCTGCTGCTCAGCACACCGGCATTGTCCACCACGCACTGATCCTTGGGCAGGCTGGGCAGCTGGGCGGCAAAGGCCGCCGGGCACAGCACCGCCGCGCTGACCACCACGGCCAGCACCAGTGCGCTGATGCGTTTTGCAAAGTTTTTCATGCGAAGGGCTCAACCTCCTTCACGCCGGACAAAGCTCCCAGCACACTGGCCGGGAAGCCGCCGACTTCCTTCTGATATTCATACACCGCCGTATTGTACTGCAAGGTGCCGATGATGGTGGCCGCACTGTTGAACTGGCCGTACTGCACCGCACCCATCTTCATGGGGTCTGCGGCCTGCTCCTGCAATTTTGCATACAGCTGGTCGATGGCGGTGCCCAAAGTCTCGTTGTCCTCATAGAGGGCATGGAGCCGGGTCTTGCCTGCCTTCACGCCGTCCAGGTCGTTGCTGAACGCCGTCAGTGCATCCTGTGCAGTCAATACTTCAGCATTATCTGCCCCCAGCGTATTGCTGGCGGTGGTGATAACGTTGGCCGCCGTATTCTCCCGGGTGGTCAGCTCCTCGCTCAGGTTATAGCCGTTGTCGGCGGCGACCCCTGCGGTGAACCACTGGCGGGCGGTGTTGTATTTGCCCCGCAGCTTAGCGCTGCCAAAGCCGAAAAAAGCGGCCAGCATCACCACCACGCTCAAAGCCAGCGCCGCTGCCCGGGTGGAAAGCGCTGCGGGCAGCTTTGCTTCCAGTGCGGCCAGCTTCTGCTGGCGGGGCGTCAGCCTTACGGCCTGCTCCGGCTTTGCTTTTTCGCGGTAGCTGCCCGCGTCAAAACCGCCGGGAGCGGTTTGTTTGTTCTGAGAAAAATCAGCGTTTGCCATTTCAGCTCCGGATCTCCATCATTTTGGTTTTCAGCTCGTCCTCGATGCGGGTCAGCTCCTGCTCGGCGGCGGCACGCTTTGCGCGGCCCTCGCTCTGGATCTTGTTCAGCTCGTCCAGCGTCTCGATCAGGCTCTTGTTGGTCTGCTGCAGGGTCTCGATATCCACGATGCCGCGCTGGCTCTCCTTGGCGGTCTCGATGGTGCCCAGCTTCAGCGCCTCGGCGTTCTTCTTCAGCAGGTCGTTGGTCATGTTGGTCACAGCGCGCTCTGCCTGCATGGCCTGCTGGCTGTGTGCCAGACCCAGTGCCAGCACCATCTGGTTCTTCCACAGCGGGATGGTGTTCACGATGGTGGACTGGATCTTTTCTGCCATCATGGTATTGTTGTTTTGCAGCAGACGGATCTGGGGGCCCATCTGCAAGCTGATGTTTCGGGTCAGCTCCAGATCATACAGCTTTTTCTCAAAGCGCTCGCACTGATCGGCAAGGTCGCGGGCGGCCTGTGCGTCCTCCGGCAGACCGGAGACCTTGGCCTTATCCATAGCCTGCTGCAATTCGTTGGCACGCACATCGGCCAGCTTTTTCTTGCCGGCAAGGATATACATGCTCAGCTCCTTGAAGTAGGCCATGTTCAGCTCGTACATTTTGTCCAGCATGGCGATATCCTTGAGCAGCTGCACCTGATGGGCTTCCAGCATGGACTGGATCTTTTCCACGTTAGTCTCGGTCTTGTCGTACTTGGTCTTGAGGGCATCCAGCTGGCTGGTTTTCTTTTTGAAGAAGCCCATAATGCCCTTCTGCTGCTCCTCGTTGGCGTCAAAGCTCTTCAGCTCGCCAATGAGGTCGGTGATCATATTGCCCACTTCGCCCAGGTCCTTGGTGGACACCTTGGCGAGAGCGGCCTCCGAGAAATCGCCGATCTTCTTCTGGCAGGCAGAGCCGTACTGCAGCACCTGCTGGCTGTTGGTGATATCGATCTTCTGGGCAAACTGATCCACCATGGCCTGTTCCTCTGGGGTCAGGTTCACCTGTGCTTCCGGGGCGGGGGCAGCGGCGGGCTTTTCCTCCTGCGGCACAGCAGCGGGGGTGGGGTCCAGCGTCAGGGTGGGCACTGCGGGGGCATCCAGATCAAAGTTCAGGGTATTGTCAGCCATAAGTGATTCCTTCCTTTCAAAATCCCGAAGGGATATTCCAGTTTTACTTGCTCAAGCCCTGCCCTTTCAGCATATTCTGCAAAACGGTCAGGTCTGCGGACAGGTCCATGCTCTCTGCCGCGTACAGGGCATCCAGCTGGTTTTCAAAAGCCGTAGCAATGGAGGCGGCGTTGTGCTCCACCTCGGCGCGGATGGCGGCGGCGTTCTCGCCCCGCACACCCTGCTTTGCAAGCTTGGCATATTGCTGCAAAACGTTTACGGCGTCCGGCAGATAGTAGTTGGCAAACCGGCGCACCTGCTTTGCCTTGGCGGGGTTTGCTTCCACGGCTTCCACGATGGAGCGTCCCGCCTTTTCCATGCGGGTCATAGCGGCGGACAGCTGCGGGTCGGGCAAAGCCTCGTTCAGCGCGTGCAGGGTGTCCAGCTTCTGCTGGATATCGGTCAGCATCTGGTCCACATCCTCCACACCGGTGTGGAAGGGTACTTCGTGCTCCACCACCCGGGGCGGACAGGTCTTTTGTGCCACGCCAAAAGCCACGGCGGCACCGCCCAGCGCCACCAGCAGCGCCCATAATTTGTATACCGGCAGCACCGCGCACAGCACCACGAACACCAGCGCCATGGCGTAAAAAGGCAGCACGCTGGGCTTTTGGGTGCGGATGATCTTGCTCATGGTCATTTCTCCTTGTCCGGGGCAGTGCGCCCCTTATGATATCCATAATACAACGTCCGCAAAAAAACGCAAGTATCCCGCAAAAGAATTTACAGGCTTGTCATCATTTTACGATCCAGTCCGCCAGCGCAGCGCCCCAAAGCTCCTCCAGCCGGGCGGGGCTGCACGCGGCGTTGGCGGGGCTGGTACTGGGCAAACGAACAGCCGGGATGCCGGTAAGCGGCTGCTGATATTTTGTATAGATACGGTAGGCTGTGGCACCGTTGCAGAACACCGCCCGGATGGGCGCCTTGCGCAGCAGCCCGGCGATATCGTTGGGCACCACATCCCGGATGGAGGCATCCGATGCACCGGTGATGGTGCAGCTTTCCAGCGTATCCCACAGCGCCAGCCCGTGGCGCAAAAGCAGCTGCTTTTTGGCGGCGATATCCTCCCG
>ENA-UOJO01005394-UOJO01005394.1-human-gut-metagenome-genome-assembly--contig:-P57-NODE-5394-length-10262-cov-4.666405_pt1 | contig 10262 bp, 8 predicted proteins | sample MGYA00242351_ERZ723898 | MGnify/ENA metagenome assembly ERZ723898 | reverse complement strand
TTCAATGCAATTTCCAAAACCTCGTCCGCCAGGAAAGAAACCGCTCGTCCGTGCACCAGCCGGTTCGAATAATCCATGCATTCTGCACTGTCCGCCGCAAACGCAGCCTTTACATAGGTATCCGTATGACCGAGCCAGTATACCTTTCCGCCGATCTCCTTCTGTTCTTCGATCAGGACTTCCACTTCCTGTCCCAGATAATGCGCACGGAATTCTCTGGACTGTTCCTTTTCCAGAGCCAGCAGCTGTCCGCTGCGTTCCGTCTTCTGCGCGTCCGTCAGCTGTCCGGGCAGTTTGTCTGCAACCGTACCTTTTCTGCGGGAATATTTGAAAATATGCATTTCAAAGAAATGAACCTTTTCCAGAAATGTCTTCGTCACCGCAAATTCCTCCGCAGTTTCTCCAGGGAAACCGACGATTACATCCGTCGTAATCGCAGGATGTTCAAAATACTTGCGGAGAATCTGCACTTTTTCATAGTATTCCTCCGCCGTATAATGTCTATTCATCCGCTTGAGCGTTTCATTGCAGCCACTCTGCAGAGACAGGTGAAAATGCGGACAAAGCTGCGGAATCGCCGCCAGCCGTCCGGCAAACTCTTCTGTGATGATACGGGGTTCCAGCGAACCCAGACGAATTCTGCGGATGCCGTCCACCTTTGCGATTTCCTCCAGCAAAGAAACCAGATAGGCGCGTTCAAACGCCGTTCCCCGCAAATCTTTTCCGTTTTTCAGGTAATCTCCGTCCGTCTCTCCGATAAAATCCATGCCGTAGGAGCTCAAATGAATACCGGTGATGACTACCTCCTGAAAGCCTTTTTCCGCCAGCCCTCTTACCTCAGCCAACACATCCTCCTGCTTTCTGCTCCGGACGCGTCCACGCACAAATGGAATAATACAATACGAGCAGAACTGGTTGCAGCCGTCCTGAATCTTGATATACGCGCGCGTGTGCTCCGTGCTCTGCTCCATGCGCATTTCCTCATACTCCCGCACAGCGCCGATGTCTGTCACGGCGCTGGCGTCTGCAGTATGCTCCTCCAGATACGCCTCCAGAATCTCCACGATATCCTTTTTATGCTGGTTTCCCACCGCCAGATCAATGCAGTCGTCCATTCTGTTTTCCTCGCCCGCCTGTACAAAGCACCCGACCGCAACGACAACCGCGTCCGGATTTCTGTGCTTTGCCCGGTGCAGCATCTGACGGCTCTTCCGGTCTGCAATGTTGGTTACGGTACAGGTATTTACAATATAAATGTCCGCATCGGAATCAAAAGGCACAATTTTATATCCCCGATCTTGTAACTTTTGTTGCATAACCTCCAGCTCATACGCATTCACTTTGCAACCTAAATTATGTAATGCAACACTTTTCATATTATTCTCCACCATTTTTGTTACGTTTGATAATTGACTTTTGTGACGATAGTTTGCTAATATAAGATCAGAAAGTGTGAACCCAAAGGAGGTAGTTATCATGAAAACAGTTCAGATTTCCTTAAACTCTATCGATAAGGTAAAATCTTTTGTAAACGACATTACCAAATTCGATTACGATTTCGACTTGGTATCCGGCAGATACGTTATCGATGCTAAATCTATCATGGGTATCTTCAGCCTGGATCTTTCCAAGCCGATCGACTTAAACATCCATGCAGAAGACACCAATGTTGATGCTGTACTGGAAGTTCTTAAGCCCTACATGATCTAATTCAAAACGGATCAGAAAGCTCTCCGAGAAATCGGGGGGCTTTTTTAGTTGTTTTCATACTGAAAACAACTAAAAAAGCCTGAATGCGCAGTGCGGCAATTCGGAATTTGTCGCTTACGCGACTTGCCGCACGTGCCCCAAAGGTGCCCTACTGCGCCTCGACCACAATCAGTTCTTCCGTATCCAGTGCACGCTGCATCATTTCATCGATGCAGTCCTTTAAGTTCTCTTCATGGCGCTTGATCACTGCGAGATTCGGTTTGGTAACAGGATGCTTTGCGACGAAAATCGTACAGCAATCCTCGAACGGCAGGATTGACGTCTCATAGGTACCGATCTTTTCGGAAATCTCCACGATCTCCTGCTTGTCCAGCCCGATACAAGGACGGAATACCGGCAGGGTGCAGACTTCATTCGTTACTGCGAGGGACTGGATCGTCTGGCTCGCAACCTGTCCGATGCTCTCACCGGTAATCAGTCCGAGGCATTCCGTCTTTTTCGCAATATCCTCCGCGATTTTCATCATATAACGGCGCATAATGATCGTCAGCTCATCGTGCGGGCACTTTTCATAAATCGCCAGCTGAATCTCCGTAAAATTGATGACATGCAGATAGATCGGTCCGCTGTAACGTGCTACCAGCTTTGCAAGATCTACAACCTTCTGCTTTGCGCGCTCGCTGGTGTACGGAGGCGCATGGAAATAAACCGCGTCAATCTTGACGCCTCTCTTTGCAACCATAAATCCGGCAACCGGAGAATCGATACCGCCGGATAACAGCAGCATTGCCTTACCGTTGGTGCCGACCGGCATACCGCCGGGGCCGGGAATTTCGATCGAATAAATATAAATATGCTCGCGTACCTCGATATAAAGCATCACGTCAGGATTGTGGACGTCCACGCGGATCTCAGGGAACGCCTGCAGGATCTTTTCACCGACAGATGCATTGATCTCCATCGACTCCACAGGATAGTTTTTGCGGGCACGGCGCGCATTGACCTTGAAGGTGATGTTTTTGTCCGGATAGTGCTCGTCCATATAGGAAACCGCACTCTCGCACAGCTTGTCGAAGCCTTCGTCTTCGAGCTGAACCATCGGACAGATCGCGCTGACGCCGCAGACAGTCTTCAAGTTGTCGATGGTTTCTTCATAGTCATAATCATCCGATAATACATCAATATAGATACGTCCTCTCGTTCGACGCACCCGGAATTCTCCTTCGCAGCGCTTTAACGCATACTTGATCTGGCGAACCAGCGCTTCCTCAAACAGATCCCTGTTTTTGCCCTTTACGCCGATTTCTGCATATTTAATCAGAAAAGCTTTATACATGCTCATTTCCTTTCTTCATCCGCAGCATTTGCCTGCCGTCTGTCCTCCGGTCGCAGGCAGGCTGCAGCGTATTGCTCTCCCGCTTTCCCGGTCGTCTGCACCTCAAAAGCGGAGGTATCCTCTTATCTTCTGGTAAACCGGCGCAGCATCGGAACCAGCTCGTGCAGCACCTGTACTGTATAATCAATTTCTTCCTCTGTCGTAAAGACGGAAAGGCTGAAACGGATCGTCGAATTCAACAGTTCCTTCGGCAGACCGATCGCCCGAAGCGTCGCGCTTCCTGACGTATCCGGGTGGTTCGATGCGCACGCGCTTCCTGCGGACACATAGATTTCCCGTTCCTCCAGCGCATGCAGAAGCACCTCGCTGCGCACACCTGCAAACGACACGCTCAACACATGCGGTGCGCTGTCCCGTCCGCAAAGTCCATTGATCCGCACGTTTTCCATCGTGGAAATACCATCGGCAAGTCGTTGTTTCAGCGCATACATCCGATCCAGATCGGTATCCAGGTTCTGATACATCTCCTCTGCAGCTTTTCCCATGCCTGCGATTGCCGGAACATTTTCTGTACCGGAGCGCAGTCCCCGCTCCTGTCCGCCGCCGAACACGATCGGACGGATTTTCACGCGATCCCCGACATACAAAAATCCGATTCCCTTCGGTCCGTGGATTTTGTGTCCCGAAACAGACAGCATGTCGATTTTCATCCGTTTCGGCAGAATTTTTGCCTTGCCATAGCCCTGCACCGCGTCCACGTGGAACAGCGTGTTCGGATTGACGCGTTTGATCAGCTCGCCCGCCTCTGCGATCGGCTCAAGGGCTCCGATCTCATTGTTTGTGTGCATGATCGAAACCAGAATCGTATCCGGACGGATCGCCGCTTCCAGATCGGACAAACGGATTTTTCCGTTTTCATCGACCGGCAGATACGTCACCTCAAAGCCCTGCTGCTCCAGATACTGCATCGTATTGAGGATCGCCGGATGCTCAATCGATGTCGTAATCAGATGCTTGCCCTGCCGTGCATTTGCATACGCTGCACCGCGCAGCGCCAGATTATCCGACTCCGTCCCGCCGGAGGTAAAGAAGATCTCCTTGGGCGTAACCTTTAACGTCTTTGCAATCACTTCCCGCGCATGGCGGACATATTCCTCCGCCTGCACCCCTTTATGATGCAAACTGGACGGATTTCCGTAGTCCGTACATAAAATCCCGGCCATCAGCGCTGCCGCGCTGTCCAGACACCGCGTTGTAGCCGAGTTGTCCAGATAACATTCCATAACCTTTCACCTGCTTTTTCCAAAATCTCGAAAAATCCGTTTGAACCCGGTCGCCACAGGGCAAACCGTTTCCTGCTTTATGATATGCCGGAGTCTTCCAACTGGTACATCAGCCACGCCATCACGGTCAGCCCCGCTGTCTCCGTCCGCAAAATCCGTTTGCCCAGTGTTACCGGCATAAATCCGGACTGCATCGCAAGCTCTACCTCTGCCTCTTCAAAGCCGCCCTCCGGACCGATAAACACACCGATTTCCTGACCGGGCGCTGCGCTTTCGATCAGCTTCCTCGTCCGCATCATCCCTTCGGAAAGCTCGTAGGGAATCAGTTTTAAATCCATCTGCTTCGTCTGTTCCAGCGCTTCCTTTAAAGTGCAGACTGCCCCAACCTCCGGCACAATCCGGCGCTTGCTCTGCTTCGCTGCTGCTTCTGCGATCGACTGCCAGCGCGCCTGCCGCGCTTTCGCCTTTTTTTCATCCAGATGAACGACACTGCGCTTCAACGCCACCGGCACAATCCGGTATGCGCCGAGCTCCACCAGCTTCTGCACGATAAATTCCATCTTGTCCGCCTTGGGCAGTCCCTGAAAAAAAGTCACCCGCGCCGGCAGCTCCAGCCCGTCTTCTTTGATAAACCGCAGCGTACAGATAATTTCCTCCTCCAGAAGCTCTTCGATCCCGCAGCGGTATTCCTTGCCGTCTGTACCGTTGGATACTGCAATTTCTTCGCCCGGCTTCATCCGAAGCACATTTTTAATATGGTTGACATCGCTTCCCGTTATCACAATCCGATTGCCCTGGATCTGGGAAGGCTCCACAAAAAACTGATACATTTGATTCCTGACGCCCCTTTTGGTTTCTTTTCGTCTGTACGACACGCTTCAACCTGTGTTGTGTTGCATTTCATTTCATCCTGCGCACTGCGTTTCCTTCTTCCGTGCGGTCACGCTGACCCATTCGCCCTGATATGTTACCTCGAGCAGTTCCAGGCCTGCTGCCTTTACCGCCTCCGTTACGACCGTTTCCTTATCATCGATGATACCGGATGTGATGTAAATGCCGCCTTCTTTCAGCTGATTTACGATCACGGGTGTCAAAGGAACCAGAACGTCCGCTAAAATATTCGCAACGACGATATCGTATTTTTCATAGCCCACCTGATCCTGGACTGCCTTGTCATTGATGATATTTCCGATCATCATTTCAAACTGCTCCGGTGCAATGCCGTTGTTTGCCATATTGTCCGCAACCGCATCCACCGCGCAGGGATCGAGGTCTGTTCCGACCGCATGCTTTGCGCCGTACATCAGAGATAGAATTGCCAGAATACCGCTGCCGGTTCCCACATCCAAAAGCTCTGTCTCCGGTGTGATAAATTTTTTCAGCTGACGAATGCACAGCTGCGTTGTCTCATGCATACCGGTTCCGAACGCCGTGCCCGGATCAATGTGCAGGATCATCTTGCCCTGATCCTCCGGTTTGACTTCCTCCCAGGACGGAATTACCAGAAGATCGTCGATGTAAAACTGATGGAAATACTGCTTCCAATTGTTGATCCAGTCGATATCCTCGGTTTCATCTACCGCAATGCTGCCTTCCCCGATCTCACAGAACATGCGCAGACCGTCCAGCTCTTCCTTCACCTTTTCGCAGATCTGCGCTTCGGTCACAGGTTCGCCGTTTAATTCCAGACTGCCGTCCTCTTTTTCTTCCACAAAAAAGCTCAGATATGCGATGCCGTCGTCCGCAGGACCGTCCGGCAGAATGTCTACAAACATCTGCTCCTTTTCCAGCGCCGTCAACGGAACCTTGTCCTCGATCTGCGCACCCTCCAGCCCGATATCGTACAGGGTGCTGATAATAATATCTTCTGCATCTGTCACGGTTTTTATTTTAAATTTTTTCCACTTCATCTGAAACACCTCCCGAAAACACACTAACTCAGTTTTTTACTATAACACAAAAACAGGCGCTTGTGCATCCGCAAAATGCACAAAACGCCTGCCACTTCCTGAATTACATGTTACAGTCCACTCGCGTTATTTGTCTTTATTGAAAAATCCGCGCTTTTTCTTTTCTTTATGCGGAGCTTCGCCGCTGTTGATGCGTTCTGCCGCATGTAAGCTGTCTTCTGTCGCTTCGTCGAACTTGCGCAGCAGCTCTTTTGCTTCTGCAGAAAGATGTTCGGGAGTCTGTACAACCAGAGTTACATAATGATCGCCGCGCAGATCCTTGTTGCGCAGAGACGGTACGCCCTTGCCTTTTAAACGAACTCTCGTATCAGTCTGGGTGCCTGCCTTGACGTCATAAATCACCTTACCATCCACGGTATCGATGACAACTTCGCCGCCCAGTGCCGCCACTGCAAAGGAAACCGGAACAGTGGAGTAGATGTTGGTATCCTGACGCTGGAAAATCGGATGCTGTCCAACGATAACTTCTACCAGGACATCACCTCTCGGACCGCCATTGATACCGGGCTCGCCCTGTCCTGCCAGTCTCTTGCACTGACCGTTGTCGATACCTGCCGGAATCGTGACTGCAAACCGTTTCTTCATCGGAACAAAACCGCTTCCGTGACAATCGGTACACTTTTCTTTGATAATCTTACCGGTACCGCCGCAGTCCGGGCACGCCTGAACGTTGCGGACTGTTCCAAAGAAAGACTGCTGCGTAAATACAACCTGACCCTTGCCGCCGCACTTCGGACAGGTTTCCGGGCTGGTTCCCGGCTTCGCGCCTGTGCCGTGACAGGTCTTACACTCTTCCTTCACCGTCAGCTCGATTTCTTTTTCTGTACCGAATACAGCCTCTTCAAAGGTGATTCTGACGCTGGTGCGCAGGTTTGCTCCCTTCATGGGACCGCTTCTTGCGCCGGCAGAGCCTCTGCGTCCGCCAAAGAGATCTCCGAAAATATCCCCAAAAATGTCTCCAAAATCTGCGCCGTTAAAATCAAAACCGCCGAAGCCGCCAGCTCCGCCGGCGCCACCGTCAAATGCCGCATGTCCGAACTGATCGTACTGACGTCTCTTTTCGGGATCACTCAAAACAGCATATGCTTCGGATGCTTCCTTAAACTTCTTTTCTGCTTCTTTATCTCCAGGGTTCATATCCGGATGATATTTCTTGGCAAGAGCACGATATGCCTTTTTGAGAGCGGCGTCATCGGCATTTTTGTCAACACCGAGGACTTCGTAATAATCTCTTTTCTGTTCCGCCATAATTCAAACTCCTCTATTAAAGCTTATCTTCATATAACGCATATCTGCAGCATATGCAAAAATACCGCAAAGCATCCGTCCTGCATAGGTTGCAGATATGCGTTTACACACGGATAGGGGCCTGAAAGAATCCGGCCCCCATTGTACATTCTTCCGGTCCGACACAGCGTCATCTGGCACTGTGCCGATTTACCGGGTATTATTTTATACTTCTCTGAAGTCTCCGTCAATAACATCATCATCCGGATTGCTGCCTGCACCTGCATTGCTGCCTGCACCTGCTGCATTACCCATATCAGGACCTGCCTGACCAGCTGCGCCCTGCGCCTGCTCATAAACCTTTGCAAATACTGCCTGAGCGGACTGCATCAGTTTCTCCTGAGCTGCCTTGATGTCAGCTACCTGACTGTCTGTCAGCTCCTGATCCTTGGTGGACTCCAGCAGGGATTTCAGTGCATTCAGATCTGCTTCAACGCCTGCCTTTGCGCTTGCGTCTACTTTATCGCCAACCTCATTCAGAGCCTTCTCGGTCTGGAATACGAAGGAGTCTGCGCTGTTTCTGGTGTCGATTGCGTCTTTCTTCTTCTTATCCTGTGCTTCGAACTCAGCAGCTTCCTTCACTGCCTTGTTGATATCATCTTCGGACATGTTGGAACCAGCAGTGATGGTGATGTGCTGTTCCTTGCCTGTGCCCAGATCCTTAGCGGATACATTTACGATACCGTTTGCATCGATATCGAAGGTAACCTCGATCTGCGGTACACCACGCATTGCAGGCGGAATACCATCCAGACGGAACTGTCCAAGGGACTTGTTGTCCTTTGCGAACTGTCTCTCGCCCTGCAGAACGTTGATATCAACGGCTGTCTGGTTATCAGCTGCAGTAGAGAAGATCTGGCTCTTCTTGGTAGGAATGGTTGTATTTCTCTCAATCAGTCTGGTTGCGATACCACCCATTGTCTCAATGGACAGAGACAGAGGAGTTACATCCAGCAGCAGGATATCACCTGCGCCTGCATCGCCTGCCAGCTTACCACCCTGGATGGAAGCACCCAGTGCAACGCACTCGTCAGGGTTTAAGGACTTGCTGGGTTCATGACCGGTCAGCTGTTTTACCTTATCCTGTACAGCCGGGATACGGGTAGAACCACCGACCAACAGTACCTTGCCAAGCTCGGAAGCGGTAATGCCTGCATCCTTTAATGCGTTCTGAACCGGAATTGCAGTACGCTCTACCAGATCGCTTGTCAGTTCATCAAATTTTGCTCTGGACAGATCCATATCAAAGTGCAGAGGTCCGTTTGCATTCATGCTGATGAAAGGCAGGTTGATGTTGGTTGTTGTCGCACTGGACAGCTCCTTCTTCGCCTTTTCAGCTGCTTCTTTCAGTCTCTGCATTGCCATCTTGTCTTTAGACAGGTCTACGCCCTGCTGAGCCTTAAATTCGGAAACCATCCAATCAATGATCTTGTTATCGAAATCATCGCCGCCCAGATGAGTATCACCATTGGTTGCCAGAACTTCGATAACGCCGTCGCCGATTTCGATGATGGAAACATCGAATGTACCGCCGCCTAAGTCGTATACCATGATCTTCTGTTCTTTTTCGTTGTCAAGTCCGTATGCCAGAGCTGCTGCGGTAGGCTCGTTGATGATACGCTTTACATCGAGGCCCGCGATCTTGCCGGCATCCTTGGTTGCCTGACGCTGAGCATCGTTGAAGTATGCAGGAACAGTGATAACTGCTTCGGATACCTTCTCGCCCAGATAGTTCTCTGCGTCAGCTTTCAGCTTCTGCAGGATCATAGCGGAAATTTCCTGAGGGGAATATTTCTTTCCGTCGATGTCTACCTTGTAGTCCGTACCCATATGTCTCTTAATAGAAGCGATGGTGCGGTCTGCATTGGTAACTGCCTGACGTTTTGCAGGCTCGCCGACCAGTCTCTCACCGGTGTTTGTGAATGCAACTACGGAAGGTGTTGTTCTTGCTCCTTCTGCATTTGCGATAACGGTAGGCTTGCCGCCTTCCATAACTGCTACGCAGCTGTTTGTTGTACCAAGGTCGATACCAATAATCTTACTCATAACTTTTCTCCTTCTGCCTTATCGGCTATCTCAAGCAATGTCTTATGTTCTGTTCAAATCTATGAAAAGCTGCCTGCAGGCTTTTATTCCTGCACAACAGCGACCATGCTGTGACGTACCACGGTGTCCCTGTACATGTAGCCCTTTAAAAGCTCCTGTGCTACAGTTCCGGGTTCCAGCTCATCGTTTTCCACCTGCATCACTGCGTTGTGGAAGTTGGGATCGAACTCTTTGCCGACCGCTTCGATCGGTTTTACACCGAGGTTTTCAAGCTCTGTTAGCAGCTGCCTGTAAACCTTGTTCATACCGTCTACAAAAGGAGCATCCTTTTCGTCTTCCGGTACGGTTGCAAGTCCTCTTTCAAAATTATCTACAACAGGAAGGATCTTTTCGATCACGCTCTTTGCGCCTGTCTCGAACATCGCAGACTTTTCCTTTTCGGAGCGCTTGCGGAAGTTCTCGAACTCAGCCATCTGCCGCATTACCTTATCCTGCAGCTCGTTGATCTGTGCCTTTACAGCATCTTCCTTTTTCTCTTTTTTTCTTCAGGAAAAGAAGCCTTTTTTATCTTTTTCCTCAGAAGCTTCCCCAACTTCCGGGGTTTCTGTATTTTCTGCTGAAGCATCCGCA
>ENA-UOJO01005383-UOJO01005383.1-human-gut-metagenome-genome-assembly--contig:-P57-NODE-5383-length-10287-cov-4.323788_pt1 | contig 10287 bp, 11 predicted proteins | sample MGYA00242351_ERZ723898 | MGnify/ENA metagenome assembly ERZ723898 | reverse complement strand
AAATCCGGCAATCGGAACTCGCAGGCTAAGAGTGGGACAGATCAGACGCAAGCTTGACACTTGCTGTCAAGCTGTGCGCCAAGCCTTTAAACAGTTGACATCGGCGGACGTATGGAATAATATTAATTAGTAAAATTATGCGTGGTGCAGGACGTGGTTTTCAAAGTCCTGTATGTCATAGAATACTATTTTAATAAAAGGAGAAAAGCAATGGCTAAGGAGAAAAAATTAGTAGAAGCCATCACTTCCATGGAGGAAGACTTCGCACAATGGTATACAGACGTTGTGAAGAAAGCAGAGCTGATGGATTATTCATCTGTAAAGGGATGCATGATCTTTAAACCCAATGGTTATGCCATCTGGGAAAATATACAGAAAAACCTCGACGCAATGTTCAAAGAGACAGGCGTAGAGAATGTTTACATGCCAATGTTCATTCCGGAGAGCCTTCTTCAGAAAGAAAAGGATCACGTAGAGGGATTTGCACCGGAAGTAGCCTGGGTTACACAGGGAGGTCTTGAGACTCTTCAGGAGAGACTTGCCGTAAGACCTACATCAGAGACACTTTTCTGTGAACTTTACAGCAAAATCGTACAGTCACACAGAGATCTGCCAAAAGTATACAATCAGTGGTGTTCAGTAGTACGCTGGGAGAAGACAACACGTCCATTCCTTCGCTCATCAGAGTTCTTATGGCAGGAAGGACATACAGTTCATGCCACAGCCGAGGAAGCAGAGGCACGTACAGTACAGATGCTCAATCTCTACGCCGATTTCTGTGAGAAATATCTTGCTATCCCTATGGTAAAAGGAAGAAAGACAGACAAGGAGAAATTTGCCGGAGCAGAGGCTACTTATACAATAGAGGCACTCATGCATGACGGAAAAGCTCTCCAGTCAGGTACATCACACAACTTCGGTGATGGCTTTGCAAGAGCATTCGGCATCCAGTATACAGACAAAGAGAACAAATTACAGTACTGCCATGAGACATCATGGGGTGTTTCAACACGTCTTATCGGAGCAATCATCATGGTACACGGAGATGATTCAGGACTTGTGCTCCCACCAAGAATCGCTCCGACACAGGTAATGGTCATTCCAATCCAGCAGCAGAAGGATGGCGTGTTAGACAAAGCTTACGATCTCAAAGATGCCCTTTCAAAGGATTTCCGTGTAAAGATCGATGCATCAGACAAGACACCTGGCTGGAAATTCTCAGCACAGGAGGTTCAGGGAATTCCAGTCCGTATCGAGCTTGGACCAAAGGATATTGAGAAAAACCAGTGTGTTATCGTCCGTCGTGACACAAGAGAGAAGATCGTTGTATCACTTGACGAGGTTAAAGAGAAGCTTGCAGAAGTACTTGAGACAATGCAGGATGATATGCTTGAGAGAGCAAAGACATTCCTTGCAGGCCATATAAATGATGCTCATGATTACAATGAGTTTAAAGCTATCGCAGAGACAAAGCCGGGCTTTATCCGTGCTATGTGGTGTGGCGATGAAGCATGCGAGAACAAGATCAAAGAGGACACAACAGTTACAAGCCGTTGTATGCCATTTAACGATCAGGAACAGATTTCTGACGTATGTGTATGCTGTGGAAAGCCAGCGCACAAGCTTGTATACTGGGGCAAAGCATACTAAACTCTACGTCTGAATTCCCGTACACGAATGTTACAAGTCTCGGCGTAGTACCACTACGCCTGCGTTTGTAATCATTCGCCTACGAAAATTTATATCGCAGATTTGTGTTATAAAAACTGTAATAGGTAAAAATTTAGGAGGAAGAATAAGTAATTGGAGGAATACATGCACATAGATTTACCGCAGAACGTCAATTTCATAATAGACAGGCTCTACGAGCATGGATTTGAGGCATATGCGGTAGGTGGCTGTGTGCGTGACAGCCTGCTTGGAAGAAAACCACAGGACTGGGATATCACCACTTCAGCAAAACCGGATCAGGTTAAGACGATTTTCAATCACACGATCGATACCGGAATCCAGCATGGAACAGTTACAGTTATGCTTGATCATGTGGGTTATGAGGTTACAACATACAGGATAGATGGAGAATACGAGGATGCGCGCCATCCAAAAGAGGTTACTTTTACGTCAAATTTAAAACTGGATCTTGAGAGACGTGATTTTACGATAAATGCAATGGCATATAATCATAAAAGCGGCATAGTGGACGAGTTTGACGGAATTGGCGATCTAAATAAACATATCATAAAGTGTGTTGGCTGTGCCCATGACAGATTCAGCGAGGATGCTTTAAGGATGTTCCGTGCAGTCCGTTTTGCTGCCCAGCTTGGATTTGAAATAGACAAGGAGACACAGGATGCAATAAAGGAGCTGGCACCGACAATGGCAAAGGTCAGTGCAGAGCGTATTCAGGTCGAACTTGTAAAGCTTCTGACATCAGATCATCCGGAGATGATGCGGAATTTATATGAACTTGGGCTTACAAAGGTATTCATGCCGGAATTTGATGTGATGATGCAGACACCACAGAATAACAAGCATCATATGTACAGTGTGGGTGAGCATACGATCCGTACACTTATGAATGTGCGTGCAGACAAAGTACTTAGACTTACCATGCTGCTTCATGATGTGGCAAAGCCTGTATGCATTACGACGGATGAAGAAGGACAGGATCATTTCAAGAAACATCCTGCTGTGGGTGCTGATATGGCAAAACAGATTCTGAGGCGTCTTAAGTTTGATAACAAAACAATTGACTGTTGCTGCAGACTGGTAAAGGAACATGATGACAGACCACAGATTACGCCAAAAAACGTAAGACGGGCGATGAGCCGCATAGGAGCCGGACTTTTTCCGATGCTCTTTGAGGTAAAGAGGGCTGACATGCTTGGACAGAGTCTATATAAGCGAAAAGAAAAAATGGCATACATTGATGAGTTTGAGCGTGTATACAACGAAATATTGTCAGATGATCAATGCGTATCCAAAAAGGATATGAAAATAAATGGAAGAGATTTGATCGATCTTGGCATGGAGCCGGGGCAGAAGCTTGGAGAAATACTGGATAAGTTGTATGAAATGGTGCTCGATGACCCGGAATTGAACGATCATGAAAAACTTATAGAACATGCGAATAAAATAATATCCACTCTCATATGATAAACAGATAAATATCATATAAGGGGGGATTTTTTTGTATAATCAGCCGGAATGTGCACTTGATGATTATGAACTCAATATAACACAAATATCTAAAGGCAGGGGAAGCTATCTTTGTGATACATCAGATGGACAAAAGGTGCTTGTGCCATACAGAGGATTCGAGACGAGAGCGCAGGAGCTCAGAGAAATTCTTATATTTGCAAAAGAACATGGGATCGATGCTGAACAGATACAATTGAAAAAGGACGGAACGATAATTTCAAAGGATAATTGCGAGGCAGGCTATATTTTAAAGGAATACAAAGCGGGACGTGAATGTGATCCCGATATAATAAATGATATGTGTAAGTCGATGAAGACTCTTGCACAATTTCATTATGTAATGGAAAAATACAAGCTGCAGTATGAACCTGATATCTCAAAAAAAATGCAGAAAAAATGTAATGAGATAATAAAATTAAAAAATTACATAAAACATAAAAATAGGATCAATGAATTTGAACGGTTGTTTAACAGTGAATATGAGCATTTTTTAAATCAGGGATTAGAAGCGCTTGCTGTGGTACAGGATACCATAAGTGGCAGTATTCCTGTAATATATTGTCATGGAAATTTCAATCACCATAATATAGTATGTGATGCAGGAAAGTGGAGGATTATAAATTTCGAGACGATAACGCCCAATTATCCGGAAACAGATATCGCTGAATATATGCGTAAAATGATGGAAAAAAATGGATGGTCAACTGAGCTGGGAAAATTATTGATACAAAGCTATGACAGTGTAAGAAAGCTTTCGGAAAAAGAATTAGATATGCTTAAGGCACTCTTACTTTTCCCGGAAAAATTCTGCAAAATAACAAATCATTATATGAATTCCAGAAAAACATGGATTTCCGAAAAAAGTGCGGAAAAGCTGGCAGCTCTTATAGAACAGGATGCAGCTAAAGAAATATTTTTAAAAGATTCAATTTTTTATAAGAATAAGGTATACTAAAACAAAAACGCAATTACGATCAGGGATGAAAAATATGAAGAAACTAAAATATATGCTTGCGTTCATTCTGCTGGCTGGAATGCTTACAGGATGTGCAGATAAAAAAGAGACATCAGGGCAGAGAGTGTTTTATCACAGCATGAATGAGGAAAGTACGCAGACAGAGAAAGCTGCAAAGGCAGATGAAGAATTATATATGATAGCAGGGCTTGATACTGCGAATGAGACGATGCGTGTTTACAGATATGCTGATGGATTGGAATACCAATATCATTATGGATTATCTACGGAATTCCTTAATAAATATGGTGAGCACACATCTGTTGTCAATTTTTCCAATGGAGACATAATATGCCTTAGTGGAACAAATACTGATGGGAAGGTTAGCAGGGTACAGAAATCGCAGAGTGCATGGAATTATGATGATGTAACAAATTTTTCAATCAATACATCAGAAGGAATAATGGATATTGCGGACAGCAGCTATAAAATTTCTGGTGATACATATGTATTTTCAAACGATAGCATAGCAGATTTTGATGATATATCGGACAATGATATTTTGTCGGTTGTAGGAATTGACAAAAAAATACTTGCCATTTCGATCAAAACAGGTCACGGAACTTTGAAATTAAAAAATACAGAGCTATTTGATGGAAGCTTTTTACAGCTTGGAAACAGTATATTTGCAGAAATCACATCAAATATGGAGATGGAAGTCCCGGAGGGAGAGTACACACTTGCTGTTGCAAACAACGGCTGGGGTGGAACGCAGGACATTGAGATTGAAAGAGGGGAAGAGACGGTGGTCGATCTTAGCACGTTAAAAGGAGACGGACCAAAGACGGCACAGATACTTTTTAAGACGGATATTGATGATGCACAGATATATATAGATGGAAAGCAGATAGACAGCTCACAGGTTACAGATGTGCAATATGGAAAGCATACGTTAAAGGTGACAGCGGATGGTTACGATGACTGGACGAGGACATTATATGTGAATTCGCCACAATCAACGATAGAACTTAACATTAAAGATGACGAGGATGACAGTGAGGACTCTTCAACACAGGCGAAGGCTGTTGAGCCGGAGGAGGCAAGGAGCAGTGAGGCACAGATAGAAAACCAGGCATCGTCACAGACTGCCGGAGATGCATCTACAAATGGCAGTGCGTCCTCATCCGCTTCAGGTTCATCATCAGCCACAGATACATCAAACAGCACAAGTTCGTCCACAAGTACAAGTTCATCGGGCAGCACAGGTTCATCAGGCAGCAAAAGTTCATCGGGCAGCACAGGTTCATCGGGCAGCAAAAGTTCATCAGGCAGCACAGGTTCATCAGGCAGCAAAAGTTCATCAGGCAGCACAGATACATCTGAAAGTGGCAGCTCATCATTAGTTGACGGACTTACGAATGATCAGCTCAAGGACTACCTGTCAACACTTTCATCGATTTTATCATCATCATCGAATTGATGGATGAGCATGGAAATCCATGGTGCTTTTGTGGGATATATTTTCCTGAAAAAAGAATGTCAAAACTCTCGAAAAAGCCTTATTTATGGCGATTTTTCTTGACAAATGGCTATAAAACAAGTATATATATTGATGTAGGTAATTTGGGAACAAGCTCGAATTATATAAATATAAGAATCCAGAGGAGGAATTTTGACATGAACAAAGCAGATTTAGTTACAGCTATGGCTGAGAAGGCAGGAGTATCTAAGAAAGACGCTGAGGCTTCTTTAAAGGCTTTTACAGATATTGTTGCTGAAGAGTTAAAGAAAGGTGAGAAAATCCAGTTAGTAGGATTTGGAACATTCGAGGTTTCAGAGAGAGCTGCAAGAACTGGAAGAAACCCTCAGACAGGCGCAGAGATGACTATTCCAGCATCTAAAGCTCCTAAGTTCAAAGCAGGAAAAGCTTTAAAAGATTCTCTTAACTAATTGTTAGTTATATTGAAAATTCCTGGTGGAACGTCGATGGGCGTTCCACTTTTTTAAAATGTATATCATGGAGTAATAAATGAGATTAGACAAATTTTTAAAAGTATCCCGTCTTATAAAAAGGCGTACAGTTGCAAATGAAGCCTGTGATGCAGGAAGAGTTATGGTAAACGGAAAACAGGCAAAAGCATCAGTTAATGTAAAAGTTGGCGATATAATAGAGATAATGTTCGGACAGAAAACAGTAAAAGTAAGAGTACTTGACATAATGGATACGACAAAGAAGGAAAATGCTAAAGACCTTTTTGAATATATAGCATAAATACATCCGGTGCCTCATACAATATATATATAACGATTATGAGGAGGAACCAGATGGAAGAAATTTCAAACACAAAAAGTCATAAACTAATATTAACTAACCGGAAGAATGCAAATTTTACAGGAATATTGGACGTGTTGTCATTTGATGTTGCTGAGGTTCTTTTAGAGACAGAACTTGGAATGTTACATATAAAAGGCAAAGATCTTCATGTAAACAGACTAAACCTTGAAAAGGGAGAAGCCGATATAGAAGGTGAGATAGACATGATTACGTATTCGAAGGTACCGGAGGTGACCGGAAAGAAAGATAAAATGTTTGGCAGGATATTCAGATAAGCACCTAAGGAGGAATAATGAGTAAACGTCGTGCAAAGAGAAGGGGCGGAACTTTAAGTGTTTCTATCATAGTTATAGCATTTCTTGTGGTTATGGTAGTCCAGGTTGTGCAGCTAAAGCAGAAGGAATCTACATATGCCGCACAAAAAGCGGAGCTTGAAAAGCAGTACACTAAAGAATCGGAGCGTGCTGATGAGATAGAAAGCATGCAGCAGTATATGCAGAGTGACCAGTACATAGAGGATATAGCAAAGAGCAAGCTGGGGCTTGCGTATGACAATGAAATAATCTTCAAGGAAAAGGACAAATAATTTTTGAAGATATAGTTGCGCTTTTTCGTCAAAACCTTCATTTTTGACCACATATAATCGTTGAAAAAAGATGGAGGCAAAAAGATGAGGCGTGCAAATTTAAAAAAGGCTGTGTGGGGGCTTATGGCATTTGCATCCACACTGGTGTGTGTGATGGATTGTTATCCGCTGATACCTGCAGTGTATGGAGTTTATTGTCTGAGCAGTGGGCATACGATTATTTTTTACATAGGATTAATTATTGGAATGGGATACTTTATATCGATACCGTCGATATGTAAGTATCTCTTTATTATTGCGGTGATTTACTTTGGGGAAAGGCTATTTGTGAGAAAAAGCAGTAAAAACGGATGTCTGACAACAGCCGTTGTGGCAGCTTGTGCCACGGCGGTGATGAATCTGTCGGTAACATTTCTGGGAAAGCCGTATACGGATGAGATAGTGTTGTCGGTAGCAGAGAGCCTTGTTGTGTTTTCGATGGCCTTTGTGCTTTGCAGAGCATGCGAATATTTAAGGGCCCTTGAGCACAATGAAAACCCGGTCATAGCAGGACTCCTGCCCGACAGGGAGGAGGCATTTGCCACAGCAGTTTCAGGACTTTCAGGCATTATTTCGACTGCAAACGTCATGGCTGTAAAATGTACGGCAGATAAAATCCCTGATGAGAGTGAGAAAATACAGCTTGAGGTGACAGGGAGACTTTGTGCATGCTGTGAGGGTTGCAGTGTGTGCTGGACAAGCGGGACTTCGATTTCCGACAGTATAAAAATGCTTGCTGATGCAGTGCGCAAACGTATGAAAACAGAGGAAATTGTGCAAAACAGATATGTGGATGGCTGCCCGCACTATACGCGCATGGTGGAAGCCGCCACAGAGGCATTTGCCCGTATTGAGCTAAATGAAGCCTGGTACAGGCGTCTCACGGAAAACAGACGCGTCATAGCCACACAGCTTGACGCTATGGCAGAGCTCATGGATAGCTGGTGCAGGGCTGAAAAATGTATTGATAAAAAAAGAAGGCTGCGTCTTACAAGAGTTTATGTATATACAAAAGAGGCTGGTATACAGGTGGAAAATGCCCATATTTATGAGAACGCAAGGCAGCAGGTATGTATAAAGGCAGATGTCTGCACCAGGATAGATGGCGGGATTGAAATTTCAAAGTATGTGCAGGCGGTTTCACGCGCCATGGGAGTGAAGCTCAGGCAGGCACATGGGACAGTTTCAATAATATCCGATGAGAGGACATCTATTGTGCTTTACGAGGAGAATCAGTTCTATGCACTTTCGGGGGTGGCGACCAAAAAAAAGACCGGCTCTCAGGCAAATGGCGACAGCTGCAGCATGTTTCAGCTGGATGATGGCATGTATCATGTATGTGTATCTGATGGCATGGGCTCGGGCAAGCAGGCGCAGGCCGAGAGCACACTGGTGGTGGATTTGCTTGAAAAGCTTTTGGAGGCCGGCTTTAGCAGGGAAAGTGCCCTAAAGCTGATGAACTCTGCCATGGTCATATCGGCGGGCGAGGAGTCCTATTCCACGGTTGATTTTGCCACGATAGACATGTACACAGGTGAGCTTGAGCTGGCCAAAACAGGCGCTGCACCGTCATTTATCAAATCAGGGAAACAAGTGAGTGTTATAGAAAATGAATCACTCCCGGCAGGGGTCGATGTCTGGCAGGAGAGCAAACATTCAAAAAATACACTTCAAAGTGGCGATTTCCTTGTCATGGTAACGGATGGTGTGCTAGAATATCTGCATGTAAAGGACAGACAGGGGAAGCTTATGGATATCATCGCAGGCGTCAAAAGTGACAATGCAGGCGTGATGGCGCAGGAAATTCTGGACAGGGTGCTGCTTGACACAGGTGGATACGCCATGGATGATATGACGGTAGTTGCAATAGGAATCTGGGAAAAATAATGATTAGACGGACAAAAGAATATATTCTGGAAAACAAAATGATAAAAAATCATAGCACGGTGCTTGTTGCGTTGTCGGGTGGTGCGGATTCGGTCTGCCTTCTGCTGCTGTTAAATGAGATAAAAAGACAGTGCGCAGATGAGCTTGATTTTGCGTTGGAGGCAGTACATGTGGAGCACGGCATCAGAGGAGCCGAGAGCAGGGAGGATGCGAGGTTTGCGTCAGATCTCTGCTAGAGGCTTAACATACCGTGTCATGTGCATTCCGTGGATGTACCGCAATATGCAGCAAGTCATGGACTTGGACTGGAGGAGGCCGCCAGGATATTGCGCTATGAGGCGTTTGAAGAGGAGGCAGGCAGGTATCCTTGCGAAACTGCCTATGCAGCAGACCAAAAGCAGGGTAACAGCAGGCAGGCAGTCGTTGCAGTTGCGCACCATATGGAGGACAACGCAGAGACAGTTCTTTTTCAGATGCTTCGCGGAAGCGGAGCGAAGGGACTATCCGGCATGCATCCGGTTTCCGTGAAGAACGGTGTCACCTATATCAGGCCGCTTTTATCAGCAACACGCGCACAGATAGAGGAATATCTGAAGGAAAACGGACAGGCTTTTGTCACCGATGCCACAAACACTGACACAGCCTACTCCAGAAACAAGCTGCGCCATGATGTGTTTCCTTTGCTTTTGCAGATTAATGACAGGGCGATAGAGCATATCAATGAGAGCGCAGGACAGCTTGCGGTGATGAATGATTTTTACGAGCAGCAGCTAAAAGAGGCGTGTGACAGCATGGTTTCAAAAAAAGAAGGCAGGGTGATACTTGAAATCAGTCGCTTTGAGAGTCTGCATCCGGCATTAAAAAGCGGAGTGGCGCGCGAGTGTATACATCTGGCATCAGGGCGGCTCAAGGACATAACGAGTACACATATCGGTGCACTTGTGAAGCTTGCAGGGCAGCAGTCGGGCAGCTGCTCGTCACTCCATCTGTCAAATGCTCTGACTACAGTGGCACTGGCCAGCTCACCCTTCGATAAGCCGCCCATGCCGTCACATAATACTGCAAATGCCATGTCTCCTTTGCATGTTGAGAAGCACTTTACCAGCAGACTATCCTGATTAGTTTCTTTTACGATTCCTCTGTCCGTGTCAGCTGCTATTTCAAATCTCATACTCACTCCTCCCAGAATTCAAAATCTTCGTTGCCAAGTCTGCCTTGAAGGGCATGCGCTTTCGCGCATGCCACAGACATTGTTGTGTTTCCCACACCACCACATGGGGAGGT
>ENA-UOJO01005382-UOJO01005382.1-human-gut-metagenome-genome-assembly--contig:-P57-NODE-5382-length-10287-cov-5.125977_pt1 | contig 10287 bp, 9 predicted proteins | sample MGYA00242351_ERZ723898 | MGnify/ENA metagenome assembly ERZ723898 | reverse complement strand
AGCCCGATAAAATGAAAACTGCCAGCCACACGGAGGGTTGCAACGCGCCCAATGGTCTTATTTGAACCGCATTGCACGAGCCGTGCGTCCGTACAAGCGGAAGTTTAGCAACAGCCTCAGCCGAGGATCTGGATTTGTATACTCGTTATTGTCTTACAATAAACGACTTACGTAGTTTTAGCGGGCAGTAGTAATTAAGAGGCTGTTTTTAAACAGCCTCTAAGATTTTGTCAATCCGTAACTGTGGCTGACGGAAGGCCGCACTCAGAAGATCAGCCTTTTTCGAAGCGGGATTTGTCGGGGAAAAGGTTCGCTATAAAGGCTTTTGCCCGGATACGGTCCTCGTCGTTAGCGTATTCCGAATCGTTCAGACAGAAGAATGTCGGATTGTATCTTCTTAGCTTTTCGTATTGTTTCCGGTTGTCGATGTGGAGTCTGAACGAGGTGTGTTGTGAAACGTACTGAAGATGTCCTTGTTTTTCCTCCAGAGCCACATAGGAATAGAGATTGCGCTGGATGTCGTTGGCGGCACGCACATGGTTGGTCAGGGTGGAGTTTATTTCCTTGTCAAAGAGCTGCCGGGTGTGCTGATAGCTGCTTTTGAGGTAGGCATCGATATTGTGGTGGCCCTTGCCGGAATAGTATCTGCCGTATTTTCTTTCTACGAGCATGGCGGCATTGTGAATGATCTGTTTGTAGTTTCCCAGTGTTTTTTTCCGCACTTTTGTGCGATATAGAATGCCCCATTTCCTGAACGGCCGCCGGTTCATGCGTATTATCGGCAGAGAGTCCCCGGCGAAAAATGTACCGGGCGTTACGGGCTTGTTGAGGTACATATCGTCGTTGGCAAACAGAAAGTGTTCGGAGAGTCCCGGGATACGGTGCAGATGGTGTTCCAGAATGTTGGCGTTGAAGCATGGCCGGGCTTCTTCGGGGAGAATCTCGGAGTGGTCGACTATGCGGATTTTCGGGTGGGCGCAGTCAAGCCATTCGGGAATCTGATTGTCCGTTACGATGAATATGCGGTGTATCCAGGGCGCGTATTTCTCTATGGAGCGCAGACTGTATTTCAGTTCGTCGTTATCAACGTACCTGCCTTTGCAGTTTACGTCGGACACTGTCATTTTTCCGACGCAGGCGTCATGTTTTTTTATCCATTCCGGGTCGTTGCCGTTCACCCAGAGGTATACCAGGTCAATATCCATCATTCAGCCGTTTTGTGATTTCGGGGTAGTGTTTCAATATGGCGTTCAATGCCGCCGAATTGCGGTCCTCTTTTCCCTTGAAGTTGACCGCCTTCAGCGAGAGGGCCTTCGGCTTGTCCAGTCCGCGGGGTTTGTTGCGTCCGAACGGTACGGGAATCACGGGTAGGCCGTTGGCGACGGCGGCGGCCCAAAACCAGATGTCGTCGGTGCTTGGGGCGATAGCGGTGAACAGTTCAACGTCGAGCATGTCCTGCCGGAGGGAATGTGGCGGATAAAGCACTCCTCCCACACCTGTCTGCAATGTGGTGAAGCTTCGGTGAATCCTTTTGAAGAGGAAGTCGTACCAGCGGAATTTTTTCCAGTCACGATATGGCTTGCCTAGGATAATACGTTTTGCGCGGTGTGCAAGGACTGCATCCGGAATGAGGGAATGAAGTGCCAGCAGGTCGCGGAGCATGTGCCGGTGGTAGGCTACATCATCGTCGACGGTGACAATCACTGCTTCGGGAAAATCGTTCAGCGCGGGTATCAGCTTGCGGTAAGAGCGTATGTCCCTGTCGTAGTTCCTTATTTCAAAAACGGGGTTCTCCAGGGATAGTCTTATCAAGCTGTCCGGAATACGGGCGCCCTCGAACTGCGAGAGGGTGAGGTACAGTACAAGCTGATCGGGTAGGACCGACCCATTGAGAAGGGAACGGATGGCTTTTTCGGCGTATGGAATCGCCTTTGGAAACGAGGTCATGGAAACGACGACCTGTTGTTCTCCCGTGTGTATGTTCATCTGTCTCGAATTGCGTTATAGGTTTTCATCGTAATCCGACGTGTCCTCAATGTCGTTGAGATTGTACCGGCAGAAGTATTCGGGTTTTACGGACCGCTGGGTGCCGCTTGCTCTTCCTCGTGCCTGTTTTTCAATGAATTCCTCATAGGATTTCACTGCGTAGTGGTTGATGCGGATGACATCATGCAGGGGCTGGCGGTCTCGGAAATTCTTTGTTACGGTGTCGCCGTGTGAGTCGGCCGCCCTTCCCGAAATACATGCGGCTTCGTGGCAACCGATCATATTGAATACCAGACGTGGGTTGACAATGCTTTTTACGTGCCTGTTAAGAGGATTGTCCGGCACGGAATGGAATCTGAAGCGCTGCATTACTCCTCCGGGAGTTCTTTGGTCCATATTGCTGCTGCCGTAGACAAGCCAGTTGATTTCGACAGCCGGGCGGCCTTCGAAGCGTTTGAGAAATTCGGGGACAGTTTTGTCTGCAACGGGCACAATAAATTCGTCAAGGTCGATGAAGGCAATCCAGTTGAAGTCGAGACGGTGGCGGCGGAGGCAGTCGTCGTAGGCGGCGAGCTGCCGCCGATAGCCGGGGAAGGATATATATTCCACGGTTCCGGCGTCTATATATGGCCTCAGCACGGATTTTGTGTTGTCGGTGCTCCCGTTGTCATATATGATGAATTTATCGACGCCTTTGCCGATATGCCATTCTATCCATTCTTTAAAATAGGTTCCTTCATCTTTGGCAATGGCGCAAACTGCCAGATTGCAGGCGGGGCGCGGTGCCTTGGCTGCCAATCGGCGTTTAAGCCTGACTGCGTTGGTAAGCCCGAAGCGCAGGATTCCGCGCCAACGGTTTCTTGCCATTTTATCGGGAATTACCCCTGCTATGATTTCTGCCAGAATCTTGTGCATGTTTTTTTACAAAAATAGAAATAATATGTCACAATTCAAAGGAGCATTTGTCGGGTAGAATAGAATCGAATGCTGCTTTCAGTTCTCCCATTACAGCGTCGTAGTTGCGGATGTGGATATTGTCGTTGATGCATATCAGCGCGTAGGTTTGATTGTAGATGGCTTTTATTGCCTCTCTGTGTCTGATTATCAGGGGGAACATACGTGTGTCGGCATACGTGTTGTATGGCTCGAAATTGCCGGCGCAGATTTGCCACATTCGGAACAGTTCGGGCGTATAGTCAGTGACTGCTCTGAATTTATTTGCCGATGTGGCCGTCAGTTCTGCGTCCGCCGCGTTCCATACCTGACGGAAGGTTTCTTTAAGATATGGTTGTGCATTGTGCGGCGTGCGCAGTGTTATGAACTTGTCGTATGGTCGAAGCAGACGGTTCCATATGGCCTTACTGCCATAGGACGGATGAAACCATTTGTCGTGAAATTCTTTCATCACTTCTTTCTTGCGGAAATGCCGGTTTATTATCCTGACGTTGTTCTTTATTCTTCTGTACCATTGTGACAGGGGGAGGTGGTATTTGAAAGCGGCGATGTCGCATGGCAGCCCGTTACGGAAGAATCGCTCCTTGCTTACGGGGCGTGTGATGAAGAAATCGTCGTTGAAGTAGACGAAGTGTTCGGAGAGTCCCGGTATGCGGTGCATATACCGTTCAATCACAACAGAGTTGAAGGTGGGAAGGAACTCCGGGGGTATTATGTCGCTGTGGCGCACGATGTGCAGGCGTGGATTGCCGGTGTCGAGCCAGTCGGGCAGCGTGCATTCGTCGGAAACCACGATATGTATGGTCCTGACCCACGGGGCGAAGCGGTCGACTCCGCGCAGCCAGTATCGCAGGAATCCGTTGTCGCGGAATCTGGCGTCGGAAACGCCGTTTCTCTCGTTTCCGGCATCATTTACGTATCGGGCAAATTTTTTTTGCCATCCGGTATCGTTCATGTTGACCCATGTGAGTACAAAATCCACAGTCGGCTCCGGCTGTGAGGTGCTTTCGACATTGTGGTTATATGAATGTTTCGAGAGGCGGAAGCGATTGTGGGTCCACAGGTACAGCTCAGGGTTGCGGCTGATGGTGCTTTCCAGCAGGCGGTAATATTGCGCGGTCAGTCCGAAGCTGCCGGCGGATGGTCCGGTGGGATTGTCCATGTGTATGAATTCTACTTCGTAGTAGCCTCGTCTGATTCTATTTGTCTTCACAAACCAGGCGTCCATGTTGAAATGTGAGATGATTTTTTCCGTACCTGTCACAACCGGAATTTCATGATTCAAGAAATTCAGATAGAAATGAGCATCTCTTTTTTTAGGTGATTGGTCGGCTATGAAGCCAACGATACATACTTTGTGTTCTGACGCCATACGGCTGATGAATCTTGCGGTATGGCGCATCTCTACGTTAACGGCACCGTTGCGTGCTCTGCTTTCAAGCATGAGCCGGTCGATAGTCCTGTTGTTGAGTCTGCGGTATATCTGTGCGCACGTTGCTTCCGGGGCTATATGCAACGGTATGGATGACAGCCATTCCCAATTTGCGTAGTGGCCTAAATAGAGGGCTACGGACCGGCCCTTGAGCAGGACTTCGTTTATCATGTCGATGTTGATAAACTTTATATGGCGAACCATTTCGTCGCGGCTCATCGTCTGCATCTTGCAAATTTCGAGAATATTGTCTGCGAAATAGCGATAGAATTGTTTCTCAATATGTTTGATTTCCGCGTCGCTTTTTTCAGGAAAGCACTCTGAAAGATTGCGTGAGACGATTTTGCGCCGATAGCGCAGTACGTAGTAGATGAGAATATACAGGCCGAGAGAGACAGCAGGTATAACGCAAAACGGAATCCAGGCTACGGCTCTGAGTAAAAATTTTATGATACGGTACATAAAATGAACGTTATATAACAGAAGTGTTATCGTGTATCGCACCTGTGGTGTGTGAAGGAATCTGCCCGATATCATGGCAATCCATGTGGCGGCAAAACCACTCGTTGAGCTGTGTGCTGTTTCTGACAACTGAAATCACCCCGCGTCGTATGAGACTCCGGCAAAATGGTTCTTTTCGGATGGGCGGACAAGAGCATGTACGTAAGCCGCATGCTACCGGGATTGCAGCATCTATTGGCGAATCGGATATGCCGTGTCCCATGTAGCACCATGTGCCGAATTCATAGAGATGCTGTCGATCGGCTATATAGTCAATAATGAGAATCTGAACTTTGTCGAGCGCAGTTTCTGGAGTGCATTGTGAATACAGTCTTGTGTTGCCGGAGAAATGCCATGCCATCCGGTTGAGACGTTCCTCGTTAATTATGGGTGGAGTGACAAGGAACTTTACTTCTGGATGTGTATGCGCCAGCTTTGCAATGGCTTTAAGGTCATGGTTATCGTCTATTTCAGCTGCGATAAACAGCCGGTTATCGCCCCGGAAGTTCTCGATGACCGGATTGTGATAATCCTTCGCTGTGTCGGCAGGTGTCCGATAGATTGCTGCACGGCAGTTGATAGCGTAATCTTCTTTCGATGAAGCAGTCGCTTTTGACAGAATACGATAGAACCATTTGAATGCCATTGATGTCAGAACTTCGTGGTGTTGGCGTAAGTATACAGAAAAAGCGTGGATTCAAATCTGTCGCCCGTTCTACAACTGGAGGTTCTGACATTGCTCATCGGAGTTGAACGAGCAACGCAGAAGCCCACGCTTAGATATATGTAACACCACTTATGGCCCGATTCTACAAAGAATCTGCCATAGGCATGGATTACACACCACGAGGCATCCGGCATTGCCTTATTCCTGACTCCGATTGTGAAACTGTCAGATTTCCAGCCGTCAAGAATCAAGCGAAAGTCGACGCTTTGATTTATGTCTGCCTGATGTCGTTGTCCTCGGCATCAAGCACTGCAAAAGTAGAAATATTTAATGAAATATCCAAATTATGTATAAGACCGGATTCGTATTATACAAATGTATCTGAAAAAGTTGCGCTAAAAACGAATCAACCCGCCGTATGGCGGGTTGTGCTACGCACGTACAGCAACTTATAACCGGTTATCGGAAATGAGCCGTTGTGTCGTAAGAATGTTCGGATTGCGACGCGATATGCAGCTATTTCAGCTCGGAGGGGTGCTTGAGGTAGTATTGGTGGAGGATCTCCTCGATGTCGAAGTAGTAGCCGGGGTGCTGCTTGTCGGTGTGCTCGACTTCGATATAGTCGAAGTGTGGCTGTTCGTACTTGTGGTCTACGGCTTTTATTCCTTTCAGGTTGAGGAAGTCATATTCGTGCTGCGGGGATACCACAATCCAGGCGTTGTCGCGGTCGAGTCCCGTGCCGCTGCTGGCGATGACGAGGAGCAGATGGTTGAGCTTGTTCTGCCAGATGCGTGCGAGGTTGGTGCTGCCTTTCTGCTCGTAGGCGAAGATGCGGTTGTTGAGCTGGCGGAGATTGACGGGGTCTTCCCTGACGGCCTGCTCGGTGTATTCGAGGACGCGTTCGCGCTCGGCTGGCGAGAGCTCTTTTTTGCTGAAAAGGGGAGCGAGGGCTTCAAGCTCTTCAGGGCGGTAGGTCTTGCGGTAGGGGTCGAAATCTTCCTGAAAGAGGGTGCCGTAGTAGAAGTACTGGTACTCCGTCGAGGTCATGGTGGTGTCGCTGCGCAGGAAGGCTTTGAGGAGAGTGGGGTAGTAGTATTGCGAGTGCTCGTCGACGGAGGCCTGCTGTATGGCCTTGAGGTCGGGCTTGCCGAGCGCAGTGCGGGCGTTGCCTGTGGCGGCGTGGCCGAACAGGGCGGATGTGGCGAGAATGGCTGAGAGTAGTATATTGCGAAGGATTTTCATGTAATCTTGGTTGAATGATTACAAATTTACGCAATATCGGCTCACGATGCTAATAAACAAACTTTTTTTAGTGCAGTTTTAGATTTTTTAAAAGAAATGCCGCTTATGGTGTGGGAATGTGGGAATTGAACCACTCGATGTTGCCGCGGAGCGATTTTTTGATGCGTTCGGCGCGGAGGGCGGCAGTCTGCGTGGGGTCGTAGCTCCATCGCAGACAGTCTTTCTGCCATGCTTCGGAGAGGGGCAGCACGGTGCGGTCGATGTAGTCGTAGATTTCGGCGAGTCGCGCCGGATAGACTTCGCTCCATACCGATGCTACGGCGGTGCAGAATGCGGGGTAGCGGATGAGCTCGCCTATCCAGTGCGGGGTGAATCCGTAATGGACTTTCATGCGGAAGGTGTAGTCGGTCTTGTCGCGGTTGTAGCACATGAGGTCCCATATCGGGCCGGCTATCCACTTTGCGTTGTCGGAGAGGTCCTTATGGAGATAAAAGCTGCCGTGGAAGCCGTCGGGATTGTCCATGATCTCCTGAAGGATAAAGTAGCGGGCGATGCTTTCGGCGTCGATATAGTTTTCCCATAGGCGGGATGACTTGTCGGGAGAATATATGGCGGCGTTGATGGCCTTGAATTCGTCAGTGAGCCAGTGCAGCTGTGCGTTGGAGAGGTTTTCCGGCGAGTGGTAGCGCAGGGTGAGGTTCCAGCTGTTGCCTTCGGGGACTACAATCTGACAGTCGTCGGAGTAGTTGTCAACCTCCACCAGCCAGCCTCCTTTAATGAGGGAGGGATCGGTCTCGCCGTCTTTCTGTTCGTAGATGTTGACGCGGTTCTCGTCGATGCGTATTGTCTCGGTGAGGAAATACAGCCCGATGTAGTCGTTGTTGAGTATCACCTCGACGGGTCGGAAATCCGGCGACCAGGGCATATTCATCAGCCTGCCGAGCTGAAGGCCGGCCACGGTGGTCTCGATGGGTTTGAGGAGCGCCCAGTGTTTGTTTTGGGGCATGCCTAAAACCGGAGTTTTCTTGCCGAGTTTTATCTTGTAGGGCTTTTTGAGGCCTTTCCAGGAGGAGTGGCCGCGCCCGCGTATCTGCAAGGGGAGTGGGGCAGATGCGGAGCCGAGTGGCTCGATGTCGTCGCGGCCTGAGGTTTCAAGCCAGTAGGTTGCGTCGATGTACTCTGTCTTGGAAGTGACGGGCTTGCTGTCTTTCGTATCGATGTGCAGCACGGGCAAGGTGCCGGAGGGGGATACGTCGGTCTGTGGCGGCGTAATCGCGCCTGTGTCATCGTTGTGGCACGACAGGAAGGCGACGGCGAGGATAAGGCAGATTGCTATGCGGACTGTCATTCTGCGGATTGGTTTATTCCAGCACCATATGGTACATGGTCTCGCCGGCAAAGGGACGTTCGCCGACAACTTTGAAACCCAAGGAATCGTAAAGTTTGCGTGCGCGGTGATTGGTCTTGTCGACGAGCAGTCCGGGGTGCTTGCCGGAAAGGGCGGCCCGTTCGACCGCAGCAGAAATGAGCTTTCCGGCGATGCCTTGTCCGCGAAATTCTGGGAAGACTGCCAGCGAGTCGAGATAGAATTCGTCGGGGGTGGTCTCTCCCGGTATGTCGTCAACGTTTCCGTCAACTTTCATGCCAATGCGCTCGGCTGCCTCTTTGAAGAAAATCCGGCGCATCGTCATGAGTCCAGCTCCGTCGTAGCACACGAGCAAGCCCATGACGCGGCCTTCGTCGTCGACGGCGGCGAGGGTGTTGCGGTAGCTGTATTGCGTGTCGTCCCGTCCGGCAAGGTCGGCGAAAAGCGCTTCAACCTCGGCGGGCGTGTGGTGCTCGCCAGCCAGTTCGCGGGCCAGTTCGTCGCCGATGGCCATGACGACAGCTTTGCCTATAAGGGGCGCATGGGCAGGGGTGGCGGGGATTATATTCATTTGGGGGTGTGTTAGTGCTGTAGGAGTATTTTCTCGGTTTTGCCGTCGCAGACTTTGATGTAGGGCGCGCCGGGGACGGGGGTGTCTATGCGTACGCCATGTATGTCGTAGTAGCGGGTTGTTCCGTCGGCGTTGGTGGTGATGTTGTCAATGCCTGTGGTCGTACTTTCTGAGGCAGGTGACTGCACCTCTGTCTGGGAAGTAGCTGTTTCGGCAGACTGATTGTCTATTGCCGTCGAGAAGCGGAAGAGGTAGTCTTTGGCCCTGTCGGGGTCGACGAGGAATGGGTCTTTGGCCTTGAACGTACCGGCGATTGTGGTGCGGGGTGCCTCTTTGGCTGCAATGCCGGATACGGAGGGCGATTGTGGCACGAAGGTGACATCGGTCAGCATAGTGTAGCCGGTGCCGTTGTCGTCGGATGCCTCGATTGTGTGGAGAAGGGTCTCGCCGCCGTAGTTTTCTATCTCAAGGGTGTATGTGCCGGTAATCCAGCCTCCGTTGGCGGAGCGAGCTGTTATGGCGCATTCGTGTTTGGTGATTGTGGGAGTGGGAATCGCGGATTTTACTTTTACGCGGATGGAGGCGGTTTCATTGTAGGTTCCGGCTTCGGGTTCGTACTCTTCATCCCTATAATATGTAAATACAGCTGTGAGAACGATTTCCGAGCCGGGTTCGGCGTCTTCCGGGATTGTGTAAGTGTTGCCTGCCACTTTAATGTCATTGGCAAGCAGCGCGGTGGAGAGGGCTTCTTTTTTAATTATTATGATTTCCTGACCCGAACTTACTTCTGAACCGTCCGCTATATTGAATACAGGTTCAACGGCCTCTGTATCCTGATAAGTTACTATGAGTTTGGATAGATGCAGCTCTTTTAGAACGGTGATTTTGGTGCTTGTTACCGGATTCTCGAAGGTGATTATACCCAATCCAACAATGCCGTTATTGCTTTGCACTGTCTCCGAACTGATGCTGTATTCATCGCTTTCCGCAGTATAAGCAATAGATATAATTTCTTTGGGCTCGGTCATTTGGACGTTGATGACATTGTTGAGGAAAAATTTCTGTATGCCTTTTTTTATTGTCGGAGTTGAGCCTTTTTTGACATCTATTACGAGCCCGGTCTCTCCAATGACGCCATTCAGACCATATACCGGACTCTCGCTGACGGATATTTCTAATGTCTTTACTTCAGCGGCTGCATGTATTGCAAGCATGAAGATCAATAGAAATGTGACAAATAGTTTTTTCATTATATGATTGTGTTATTTTTGGTAAAGGTACGTCTTATTGCACTGGTACCAAATTTGTTAATGTTAAAAATAATTAATCGGGATTGGCGTATGTAATCGTATATGATTAATAGAGCTGCACTGTTATGTCCTTATTGACTGATAGAACACCTTTTATGTTCTCGTAATATTTTACAGCATCTTGAAGTGACTTGTCGTGCGGAACGGTGACTGCAATTCCGTTTATATTATTATATATGTACAGAATTTCGGAGCCGTATTGCTTTGCGGCCCTTAGCAGAGCTTCATTGCCGACCTCGGGGTCATAGTATATGATTA
>ENA-UOJO01005379-UOJO01005379.1-human-gut-metagenome-genome-assembly--contig:-P57-NODE-5379-length-10288-cov-4.280465_pt1 | contig 10288 bp, 7 predicted proteins | sample MGYA00242351_ERZ723898 | MGnify/ENA metagenome assembly ERZ723898 | reverse complement strand
AAGCTGTTCAGCTTGACAAAACGTCCGAAAACAGCATCCTGCTTATCCCGGGGTATCCCACAACCGGTATCCCTGACGTAAAAATACAACTGCCCACTCTCCCACAGTTGATAGCCGAAGCGGATACTTCCCTCTTCTGTAAACTTAATGGCATTGGTCACCAGATTGATGATCAGTTGGGACAAGCGGTTTCGTTCCAAATGGACATAACATTCCTGTAAGCCGGGTTCGAAACAAAGTTGCACTTCTTTGGCCGGATCTAATTTTAAACGCAGGGAATTTTCCAGTTCGTCCATCACTTTATTCAGCTCAAAATCAGAATAAACAAACTCCATCGTTCCTGCTTCGATCTTTGATAGGTCCAAAATATCACTGATCAGTTGCAACAACAAAGCATTGTTGTTCTCGATGATACTCACATACTCTTGTTTTTCCTGTCCCTCTTCAGCAGAAGCCAAAATTCCTGAAAAACCGACAATGGCATTCAGGGGAGTCCGGATCTCATGACTCATATTGGCCAGGAAGGTCGATTTCAAACGGTTCGATTCCTCTGCCCGTTCCTTAGCCGACAATAATTCGGCTTCTATTCTTTTCCGCTCGGTAATGATCAGCGAAGAGCCAACCAAAGTCAGAGGCTTCCCATATTCATCACGGGTTTCGACTGCCGCCTGAGCTTCAACCCAATCTATCCGGTAATGGTCATTCACTTTGTCGATCACCCGGTATTCCTCTTTCACTTTTGCAATACGCCCTTCGATCAGGTCGGCATAAGCTTTCTTCACTTTCTCCAGATCTTCCTTATGGATTTTTGAAAAATATTGCCAGTCCGGCACAAAAAGTTGCTCTTCATCCACCTCCGTCTCCTCCCTGCTTAATTCGATTGGCCGGTTGACATCACAGAGAATCGTATGAGCCTGTAAATCCCACTTCCAGGGCACAATATTCGCAACATCCAATGCCATGGAAAGCTTTTGGTTGGTCAAGCCCAACTGTTTCTGGGCATGATGAAGCTCCGTACTATCCACGCAGAATATATCTACCCCATGGCCGTCTTCTGTGACATTTACTACGACGTCGTAAAAAATATCGATTTTTTTATAGTAATAGGGGAAAGTCACCGACCGTTTCTCCCAAAGAGCTATATTCACAAAATGCAGAAATTACGGCATCGACTCCGGAAAGACCTCACTCCCCAGTTTCCCGATAATCTCTTCCCGTTTGAAAAAATTATTTTCAAAATAACGATTTATATCTAAATATCTCGTATCGACAACCTTTCCTTCTGCATCCTTAATCAGCTCTTCATGCATATAAAGGATCGGCATATTATCGATCAGATCCAAGTACCTCTCATTGGCCTGCAATTCTCTGCGTTGTATCATTTTTATCTTTTCCAGTACCCGCAAACGATGATATTGGAAAATTAGCAATACCCCCACTAAAAGAAAACCGATCCCGATCAGTATATACTTATATTTCTCCCAAAAGGTAGGCGGCATATTGTAAAAAACAGTTCCCGGCGGACACAACTCAGGATCGAGGTTACGCTGCAACAACGATTGATAATTAAACACAGGCGTCCCTTTCGGGCCATAGTAAAAAGGGATATCACGTGCCTGACGCCCACCGATAATCTCCCTGATCGTTTCGCAAAGATGAGCGACATAATCTGTTTTATTATAAATAAAACCTCCGATAATTCCTCCTTCCTCTTCGATTCCGACATTCTTAAAAGAAAACAACGGCACCGAAGAAGTGGCTATAATCCGATGGCTGTTAGCATACAACACGGTATTGCCGGCATAAACTCTTTTTTGAAACCAGGATGAAAATAAAATACCCGTTGTCCGGACATCTATCTGATTTAAAATAGTGAAAAGACTATCGATACCGATATCCCTGGAACATAGAAAACGGTATTTCAATTCAGGATATCCGGACTCCATCAAATGTTTCAGATCATAATCATTCTGCTGACAAATATAAGTTTCATCACCGATATACAATACTTCCTTCATACCGGGAATCAACCGTTTCATCAAATCCAGGTTTTCTTCGAAATAGACCTGGATCGGCATAGAGGTCATATTATATTTACCCTGCCAAGCGGTCAAGGGCATACGCTCTTCCGGAGTCAGCGGTTGTTTTTTCAACACCATATCCTTATTTCCGGCATAATCCCGCTCTCCACACAATATGATCGGGATATCCGGCCACTGACGATCCAAATCCTCACACAGAATAAAACTGGCTGTCCCCAATAATACAATCAGTTTCGGAGGACGGGTCTCAAAATCCTTAAAAATATTTTTCTCAAATGCAGCCAATTCCTCTTCACCATCCATCATCAACATATTCATATGCTCGGTATATACCCCCAATTTTTCATCTTGTGAAGCCATACTGACAATCGGATAAATCATGCTGTTACTCCAAGGAGTCGATTCCGTATAAGTATTGATTATCAAGACATAGTTAACATCTCCCTCAACATTTTTACCACACAAGGTATGCACACAACACAAAAGGCAGGCAATCCAACATGCCGTCCTGTAAATATTTTTCATAAAAATTTTAAATTTTCACCCTATTTTATATATCAGGATGCGTAAAAGTAAGGAGAAATAACCATACAGGCAAGAAAATACCCCAATATAAAAGTCCGGATACTTTAAAAAACAAGGACTTAAATGCTCGTCTTTCAAGTTACCCGAGGATTTAAAATTTTCATCGTATAAAATTAGTCATGACCCGAAGTTCCGGTTCCGGCCGTTCTTCCCGTTTCACTCCTTTCAGCAACCAAGCCATATTCCGGCCCAGCATACGCATAGTCTGAAGTCCTTCGGCATCCTCTGTTGCTTCTCCGGGCCGCATCCCATGAACGCTATTCCAGTATTGCGAAGAAACTACCGGCATATTCAGGATAGTAAAATATTTGTTCAACCGGTCGAAAGTGGCACTCGCCCCACCCCGGCGACAAACAGCCACCGAAGCTCCGGCTTTGTAAGCCAACAATTCCGAACAGGAATAAAACACCCGGTCGAGCAATGCACAGAGCGCCCCGTTCGGACCGGCATAATATACCGGCGAACCAACGACGATACCATCTGCTTCCTGCAATGCTTCTCTGACCTGATTATAAAGGGTGTCCTGAAATACACAATGTCCCAACTCTGCACACTTATTACAAGCAATACACCCTTGCACCGCTTTTATCCCAAGTTGGATTATCTCCGTTTGTACACCTTCTTTTTCAAGTGCCCCCGCTACTTCCGAAAGGGCGATAAACGTATTCCCTTTCCGGTGAGGACTTCCATTTATTAAGACGACTTTCATGGCTATTCATTTTTATACCTGCAATAAAATTAAAAAAGAATCATCGGTCTCTCCCATTTCAACCGAGATATTTACTCTATATACGCTTAAAAAAAGCCTCTACAGTAGGTGCCTGAAACTGAAATTCCTTTTCCAGCAAACGGGTAGGTTTCACACATTGGCCCTCGGTCAGCAAAACAGCCCCCTCCCCATAAAACAATCGAAAAAAAACAGTCGGGAGTTTTACGGTTAATCGGGCATGATACCGTCGGGCCAAAGCAGCGGTAAAAGCAGCGTTAGTCGTCTGCTCCGGCGTCACAAAATTAAAAACCCCACTCCATCCGGGCTGGTCGATCACAAATCCCATTGCCCCGATCAAATCAGTTAGAGCAATCCAGGTAAAAGGTTGATTCCCGGACCCGATCACCGTTGCCAATCTACTCTGCAAAGGACGGATAAGTTGCAGAAAAGCCCCACCCTCAGGGGATAATACCACCCCAAAACGCGTAATGATCAATCTGGCCGACTTCCGGATCAGTCCAGCCTCTGCTTCCCAAGCCCTACACAATCCGGCCAAAAAACCATCGCTTTTCACATGACTATATTCATCGTAACAGCCCCGGGAAGGGTAATATCCTACCGCCGAAGCCGAAATAAAAAGCCGAACCCGGTCAGTCCGGTTAATCGCATCGACCAGCATACGTGTAGGAATGATCCGGCTATCGTACAATTCCTGTTTATATGCCGTCGTCCAACGATGATTGACAGGGGCTCCTGCCAAATTAATAACGACATCCATTCCTTCCATCAACTTTGCCAAATGATCGGCATTTCCCCGACCGAACCATTTCCGTCCAAGTCCTGTCACTTCATGCCCCTGTCCCGATAAATAACGGGTTAAATGTGTACCGATAAAACCGGTCGCTCCACTAATTGCAATTTTCATCTGCTTGTTTTTCTGAGTTGAACGGAAATAACTCAGTAAAGTTTTTGAACAATCGTTATTCCGCAACTACAACCTCAAAAGAAATAAACAGACGAAAATATTTTTTATATTTTATCCATATGACCAACCTTGAAACACGCAAACCATCACAGTTCGTAACGGTATCTCCCGGAACAACAACAAAAGATCTTCGGGCACTTCATCAAACTCAATCATTTCTCACGCCACACCAGCCCCGGCCCCGCCGTTAGTCAGGGATTCTATTTATTCAGATAAGCATCCGCTTTCTCTTTCATCCGGGACGCCCGTTTGGCACTATCGGGATGACTAGAAAACATCTGCTGAAATTTAGATGCCTTTTGTCCCTCGGACAAATTATTCAACTTCTCCAGTGCATTAGCCATCCCATAAGGATCGAAACCATGTTTGATACAAAATTCAAACCCATATTCATCGGCTTCAGTTTCTTGTTTTTGTGAAAATTGAGCATTCGACAAGGCTTGGGCAATCTCCCCCAGTTGTGAATCGGTCAATTTTTCCAATACTCCTCCTGCAGCTCCTGCCGCGCTCTTTGCAGCAGCAGCCAAATAGGCATTTTTCATGGCATCCTTACTGTCGGTATGTACGACATGACCGATTTCATGACCGATAACTGCCATCAGTTCGTCGTCATCCATCAGGTCCATCAAGGCCGAAAATACCCGAATACTCCCGTCTCCGCAAGCAAACGCATTGATATCCACCACCTCATATACCTTATAGTTCAATTTCAAACCTTCTATCTCCCCTACTTTTTTCATCAGCGAATCCAAACGTTTAGAATAAGCCGATCCGGGGTCTGAAACCGGATTTTGCTCATCCATCCATTTCACCGACTCACGGCACAAAGCAGCTACATCCTCATCCGACAAGGTAATGGCAGAAGCCACTTCCGAAGCCGCATTCAACACTTTCTTCGTATTGATCGTACGGTTTCCGATTTTTATCTGAGCCTGTCCCCAGCTCACACTTCCGGCCAACACCAGAACCACTAACATCCATTTTTTCATTTCCTTCCTATTTTTCATATTAAACCGCACAAAAATATAAAATAGTTCTTATAATCAGAATCACCACTCGATTTCTGCCAATCCTTTACTCCGGAAATAGGCATTGGCTTTACTGAAATGCTTGCATCCGAAAAAGCCCCGGTCTGCAGACAGCGGGGAAGGATGGGGAGCCGTCAGTACACAATGCCGAGTACGGTCGATAAAAGTCCCTTTTTTCTGAGCATACGCCCCCCACAACATAAACACGATATGCTCCCGTTCATCATTCAGTCGCCGGATCACGGCATCCGTAAACTCTTCCCAGCCTTTTCCCTGATGCGAACCGGCCTGATGTGCCCGTACGGTCAGAATGGCATTGATCAATAATACTCCCTGATCCGCCCAGCGCTCCAAACGTCCCGAACAGGGAATAGGCTTCCCCAGATCGTTCTGTATCTCTTTGAAAATATTTACCAACGAAGGCGGGAAAGGAACTCCGTCCATCACCGAAAAGCAAAGTCCGTAATACTGCCCCGGCTCGTGATAGGGATCCTGCCCCAGAATGACTACCTTTACCTTTTCAAAAGGACAAGTATTGTAAGCATGAAAAATCCGACTTCCCGGAGGGAAAACCGTATAACGCGCATATTCCTCTTTCACAAATCCCACTAAATGCTCAAAATAGGGTTTATCGAACTCTTCCTGTAAGTGTCTCCGCCAGCTTTCTTCTATTTGTACTTTCATAGTAATTTGAAATCACAGACACCACTACATATTTCATTTATTTTTGCAAAAATAACATAATAACCACAAATAAAAAAATGAATACAGGGAATCGGATCTGCATTCCCTGATTCGGTTGAAAGATCACCTTTACAAAGAAAAAAATGCTCCATGCATATTTACACCAGGACCTCATACCTACGTTCCCTGGTCCTGAATTGTCTCATCCACCAGATAAACGATCGACTCATACGGTTGTTCGATATGGTCCTGCATCGCAATCTCACAGGTCCGTGCCAAAGAATAACAACCGTCGAACGATTCATGGCCAATTTCATCCCGTTCATCCCGGGTTGCCGAATCAGACAACTCCGGAAAAATGAAACCACGGTCACCGGAAGCCCCGCAACATCCCCAATTATCAGGTAATATAACTTCCCGGGCACATTTACGGGCAATATCGAGCAACACCGGAGTAAGTCCCATGATCTGACAGGAACAGGTCGGATGAAGTAAAATCCGATTTTTCGGGCGAATAACTTTGATTCGGGGTAAAACAACTTCTTTGAGCCATTGTGTGATATCCATGATTTTCAATTGCTTGTATTTCTCCCGGTTTTCGGGGGTAAGTATGTCCCCACCGGTTTCAAACAACAGTGTATGTGTACACGAAGTGGTATCACAGAATATCGGAATCCGTCCTCCGCCCGACCATTTATAAAAACTTTCTATCGTACGGTTGGCGGTCAACCGCTGTCCCGCAGGATTTCCCTTATGTTCCCAAATCTGTGAACAACACAACCCATGCGCCTCTTCTGGCAGACTTACCCGAATCCCGGCTTTACCGGCCAACCGCAGTACTACTGTGATCAAATCGTCTTTATGCAAACCCGAAGCACCGAAAATACGGGTGACACAAGCCGGGAAATAAACAAAATCGGGATTCGCTTCTTCCCGGTAATGTAATTTTCGGGGCATCGGAAAATGAGACGACCAATGAGGCACCTGATGCGATATCCTGTGTAAAAAATCGGTAGCCCAAAGCAGAGGATAAGGTGAAATAACCCGTTCCGTACCTACAGCCACCTTCAACATAGCACGCAGGTCGGTTTCCACCGCTCCGAAATGTTCTGCTCCGTAGTGCAGGATATCCGACTCTGCGGGAGTTGCCTTTTTAGCCCGGATAGCATCGGTGACCACAGCCGTGCTGATCCCCATAGGACAAGGCACCTGACACATCCCATCCGCCGCACAGGTCTGTTCGCCGATATAGTCATATTCTTTTTCCAGCTCCCTGCTACCGGTCCGTTCAATAATTCGTCGGGCCTGCAATCGCTGGCGAGGTGTTAGCGTAACATAACGAGAAGGACAAACATGCTCACAAAACCCACATTCGATACATGTATCGGCCTTTTTATAGTTCAACTCCCCGGCAAAAAGTGTCATCTTCTTGATCGAATGTAAATGGGCATCCGGATCTTCATTCAGGATCACTCCTTTATTCAGTATACCCTTCGGATCTGCCAGTCTTTTCAGTTCCTGCATCATAGCGTAAATTTCAGTTCCCCACTCCCGCTCGACAAAAGGGGCGACAGCACGCCCGGTACCGTGTTCACCTTTTAGCGAACCGTCGAGCGAAAGTACCAGTGTGACCATTCCTTCCATAAAGCGGGAAAAGTTATTGACCTCGGTTACAGTCTCCATCCCCGAAGTCACCAAGGGATGTACATTTCCATCGCGGGCATGTCCGAAAATAGAACCTTCATAACCATGTTTTCGGAATAACTGCTGTAATCCTCCAACCAGATCAGCCAGTTTTCCAACCGGAGCAGCCACATCTTCGAGTACCACGGCATTACCCGGAATACGAGCCCCTGCAACACAAGGAAAAATGCCGTTACGGACCTCCCACAGCTTTTCCCGCTCGCTCACCGTATGGGTGAACTCTTCCATATCGACCATACCATCCAATTTCTTCAGCCGGGGCTGTAGACGTTTTACCATATCCTGCATTTCTTCCGGCGACTGTGCACCATAATCGATCAGCATAGCTGTCGTCCCCCGGGGTAATTCCGGACGGTTTCCCAGGCTGCTGAGGGCAGCATAATCCATCATCTCTACCGATACCGCCCCACTTTCTCCGAGGAGAGCTGCAGAAGCCGCCGCTTGCGTAGCATCCTTGAAATAAAGCATCGCCGAACTATACACAGGCATCAGCGGCAAGGTGTTCAACTCCGCCGAAACGATAAATCCCAAAGTACCCTCCCCACCGATCAGCAGATGAGCGAAAATATCCATCGGGTGTTCGAAATCGACGAAAGCATTCATGCTGTACCCGGTTACATTCTTGATCTTATATTTTTCGATAATCCGGTTACGGATTTCATCGTTCTTCAGGATTTGTTCCCGTATCCGCAACAACCCCTGACATAACCATTCTTCCTCCTGCTCAAAGCGTTGCCGATCAGCAGCAACACTACTATTGTAGCGATGGCCGTTAGCCAACATAAACTCGATAGCACTTAAGGTATGGTAGGAATTATAACGCGTTCCGGTCTGCATCCCACTACTGTTGTTCGAAAGTACTCCCCCCATCATGGCCGCTATAGCCGAAGCAGGATCCGGCCCGATTCTTGTCTGGTATTTTTTCAATATCATATTGATCTGATGAGCGGTCAAACCCGGCTCAAACCAGATTTTCCGTCCATGATCACGTACCTCGCTCTTCTTCCAGGCCGTACGCAATTCACAGATAATCCCTTCATTAACACTCTGTCCCGACAACGAAGTCCCTCCGGTACGGAAAGTGACGTTCACCCCGGCCTCCGAAGCGATAGCCAGCAACTGTTGTACCTGCTGCGGGGTATCGGGCCGAACGATGACTTCCGGTTTGATATCGAAGTAAGAACCGTCCCGGGAATAAATCTCCCGGTAAAGATCGGAAGCGAGAATCTGGTGGGTATCGAATATTCCACCCAAGCGATGTAAAAGTTGTCTGTTCATATCATCCCCTATTTTTACGCCTATACCACATTTCCCCATAAGCAGCTACCTGTAACGACCCGCCGATCAGCCCCAACACCGAAGCCATCGAAAGCCAAGAACTAACCCCATGGAAATCAGGCAAAATTGCAAAAAACAGAACAAAAAACAGCAAGACCGATGCCAGTACTCCGCTCAAACGCGTCAGAATATTGGTAAAAAAACTCAGTGCTACCGCCCACCAACAGATTCCGATCAAAATCACCCATACCACCGGACGTCCTACGCCCTGAGGTACCATAGCCGCATCTGCAGCAGTATGTGCAAAATGCAAATACCCATAAACAACATAGGCCAAACCTAACATAATCCGGCCAAAACTTAAAACAGGTTTCATCGATATCATATTTACTATTTACCGATTAAACCCATTCTCCTCCCGATTTGTTACAGCCCATCGTAAAAAAATACTCCAAATCCATCTACTTCGATTTCAATTTTCGGACAGACAATTTTACCTCCGTTAACGCAGATACCTCTCAAAGTTACCTGACTATCCTTCACATTCAAGTGAACCAGAACTCCATCAGCGGTGAGTCGGCAATCGGCCGACCAAGAAATAACCAAATCAGCTCCAGCCGCCTCTTCCGGAAAGAAAGCCATCTTCTCCCACTCACAACTATCGCAGATCGTCAATAAATCGGTTTAACATGATTATTTTCCATCCCTTTGCCGATTAGAATTCACATTTACAAAAAACATATTCACCTATCGTGTGATGAAATTATATTCCTAAACCGAAGATGTCTTTCACTTATTTAAATCCCCCCTGAGGACCAGATTTAATAATCCAATTCCACCCTACCAAACTATAAAATAAGTCGCAATATCAAGAAAAGAAGGATCTATTTTATCACTTCCGATTTTTTTAATTTTAGGTTTTGTATAAAATCACAGGGACTGCGTATATCATATTATAATCCCCTACCCCGACAAATCAAGGTTATTGGTACGTTTTAAAAGCGTCTAAACCAATCCCCTTCCCTAATCACAACCACCCCGGCAAACTTCAGAACCCCTTGCTTTCCCTGTAACTAAAAACCATACTTCTATCCACCATCCGGAGTATACCAAACACTTAGATGCAACTTTATTTTTTGATATAGATCAAATTCTTCTGTAAAGAAACGTATTATTTTTGCACTCCGAAAATTTGATTACAATGAAAAAGAGTCTTATCGCATTAGCTTTCGGCACATTAGGATTAGGGATTGCCGAATTTGTCATGATGGGC